>NFZJ01001571.1_pt1 | contig 37422 bp, 48 predicted proteins | sample 1095371 | NCBI WGS metagenome assembly NFZJ01 (sample SAMN05181837, study PRJNA323583) | gut metagenome | isolation source: feces | host: Rattus norvegicus | place: Malaysia | collected 2013
GCTCTTCCGATCTCAAAGCTCAATATACAACGGTTCTTCTTCCGTGAATTTTTCGGCCTTTGCAATTTTTTCACTTCATCGGCCTTGGCTGCTGTCAGCCCGCAAAAGTCAATGAGAAATTGTTTTGCGTATTTTGAAGTAGTTTTGCTTGCAGTAAATGCCGCAGGGTATACGGTTATTACCCAACAATCCAGATCAAACATGAGGCACTGTGTATTATAGGACTGATACATCCGCAGGCCGTGGCCGAGGTGGATAGAATATTGATTTTTCACGGGCTCGCCGGTACGGGGAGAGCACAGAGGCTCGGCCTTTACGGTGCGTAAATCAATATAGTTGTTCTCAGGATAGTAATTGTAAATTCTCTTCATGATTGTTTTCTCCTTTTTCATCGTTTTTCTTGCAAGGCGTTGCCCCCTTGCGTGTCATTATAGTATCATACTTGAGATTAAAATAAGCGTACTTTTTCGACTTCCTCGCAAGTCTTTTTTTGTACAATTTTTTACGCCCCCTATATACAATTATATATATAAACTCATGTCCACGCCATGCAAACATATGCCCGCGACAGAAACATACCCTATTTCGCATTTTAAGGCCCTTTACAGCCGTTTTACCCTGGTATAGTATATCTACCCTCGGAACATTCTAAACGCAATTTGTATATTTATACGGTTGTAATATTCATAGATTTTAATTGAATATTCAATGTTTTGACGATAAAAAGTTAGAATATGCAATATAATAATGAAATATTGTATATTTATAAGTGAATATACAATGAATATTGTGTATAATATACAAAGTGATTGCATGGAGTTATATATAGTTATAGATATTATATAATATGATTAATAAAATGGTAGAATACTGATATGGATATTGTATGATATAGTTTTAATAATGATATGATAGAAGGAAAGATTATATGATATAATAATGTATATTATATAAAGTGATATAAGGGATTAAATAAAAATGGTAAAATATTACAGGGAAAAATTGGCAAAAATGAAATGGAAGATATTGTAAATGGTAGTAAATGGAAATGGAAGGAAATGGTATTTTATGGAAAAAGGGTTGGTATTTTATGGAAGGAGATTAATGGTAGAATATGGAAGGAGATTTGAGGTGTGTTGCGTTGTATATTGTGGTGTGGATATATAACGCCACTTCCTCGCCTAATGCCCTATATTGCAAGCCCTGGCATATCTTCTTGCAATGTTTCACGTGAAACACTGACTCAAACGGTTGTTCGATTTTCCAAAAAATGGCAAAAACACTAGTAAAATATGGCTTATATGATAATCCCCTATTATAGTATATATGGTATATTATGTTAACCCATAACCGGGGTAGGTTATGGATAGTTGAACAAGCGTTCGAGTGAAAAAGTGGTAGTAGCACTAACAATCCACAACCACAAAATAGAACCAAAACAAATCCATCATTCACCATTAAAAATCAATACCTCCCATCCATTTTCAATTTCCCACATCTAAAATCCTTTATATTTCAATATTTCCCATTCACAATTTAATTTTATTTCGTCCATCCAAATCCTACCCACTAATTGATTCAATATTTTTATCAACAATTTCCACAAAGTTATCCACAAATATAAATATTGTTTATTGTTTACAAAATATTTACAATTTATTCATAATATGTTCATAATTATATGATAATATAATGGCGAAATGGAACGAATGTTTCATTGAAGAATTTTGCCTTATATCCAAAAAATTTTTTCTTTGATTGGTGTAGGCATATATAATTAAAGCCGTAGACAATTTTTGTACATTACTTGGCTATATAGATAATCTCTTATATATTCAAGTTATGTACAAAAATGTCATAGACATTTATTTTTATAGTAAAATGAGAAGTTCAGGCCAGTTGAATTTCTTGTACAAAAATTGAAAGGGCGATGGTAATGGAAATAGTAGACAAATTGAACCAAATAATTGGGCGAGAGATGAAGTACAAACAACTTTGCGAATGTATAGGCATAGAGCCAAAAACTGGAAACAGCAAAAAGGCCCAAATGAACAGCCTGTCAATGTATTGCAACATTGAAGTTTTGGAAAAGCCAACACGGTACATGGTTACTGAAGTATATGAAGATGAAGTTGAATTGCTGGGGCTATTATCAACAAACAACAAATATCAAATAATGTTTGAGGCCGCAGTCTATCAGGCGTTTGTAGATAATAATGGGCAACCTTTGTATTTATCAAATATGGATACGCTGAAGTTATTTCAAGAAGTAAATGAAAATTTTGCATATGCTTGCAATAAAGATTTTATAAATTCAATTGATGAACAATATCACTATATGCCCGAGATGGGGCTTGCCCTATATAGAATTTTGAACCAATGGACTAAACGGCGCTTGAAGTCCATGGAAAACAGGCATAGCATTAAAACCAGAGAATGTTATAGGCTATATAAGAAGATCAATGTTGGCGCTTATGAATATATTGAATCAATCAATGTGCCCACAGATAGCGAATTGGAAAGAAGATGCCAAGAAATTTATAACGATGCCATAGACGAGGTGATGCCACCAAATTGGGGCAATGTTGACAAAGGCGGCAAATTTTGGGTTCCAGACCATCTATGGGCAAAATTTCAAAGCAAGGTTCGTGAACTGGTCAAGGATAAATTCAATGGCGCATATTTTGACCTCAAGCCCATCATGAAAATATCTTGCCCAACAGAAGGATGGCTAAAGGGAAAGATTGCATCACTTTGTAAAGAATTAAATGCGCTGACAGCAATTAACGAAGAATCATGCAGAAAGGCGCTAGAGACAAAAAATAAACAAATGGACAATATTACCCAGGGGCAAAGGAAACAATTTATTGAAATCAATATGAAGCCAAATCCTTCGATTAGCTTTAAGCAAATTATGAAAAGATTAGACGATTAAATTATAAAATTAAAAACACCCAAGGCCATAATTGACCAAGGGTGTTTTTGTTTATAATTGATAGGCTTCAAGGTAAGCTGGTGCACTTTGCATTTGAATAAGAATTTCATCATTAATTGGTTTAATTTTTAACGAATTACTATTTTTTGTTACAGATAAATTGTTTACAAATTTTATATCTCTACCAAGAAAATAATAATTTGATTTTGGAAAAATAAAAATAGCACTTACATTACCTTTAATAACATATTCTGAATCAATATTTATTGCTACAATATCAGGGATAAAAGTTAGTCCTATATCACTAAAAACAATTGTCCAACCTTTTGTACCAAAATCATCAATAAATGGACAATGGAAAGATGTAGAAAACTTTTGCCCACCAACAGGAATCTTCCCAATATTCCCCGCCATAACATCAAAGCTATCCGTGCCACTGGTGCTTACGCCTTTGTCAGTAATTGCACCAGCAATTTTACTCTTTCCATTACTGACAGATGTAAAAAGCTGGTCGATAGCACCTTGGACATTATTGCTTGTGATTAAGGCCGAAGTTGATGCGTTGCTATATTCGACTTCATTTGCTTTAGGAGATTTGGGCGTTTGCCCCAATACCATACCATACGCCATTATCTATCCCTCCCCATGTCATTAAGGATAGACGCTTGCTGTTGACAATGGCGAAGGCTATGGCTGTTAAACCTTAGCCCCCCCCCAGTGAAGACCATGTTTTACAATTTTCATAAAATATCTCCTTTTGTTATATATTTAAGCCATATTGAATGGCTTGTGGATTGGGCTAAAGAATTATTTAATGCAATGTACCAGTTGTAGCTTGGGGAAACATTTAAAATATTTGAATCAATAACAACTTTATTTAAGATATCGTGTTCTAAATTCTCTTTGGCAAATTTTGACGCAATTAAATTTTGCCCATTGATTTGAATATTATTGAATTTTTTATATGAGAGCAGATAAGAAATTCCAACATCATATAAATTATAAATATTATCACCGAAAGGATGAATCATGGAGCCAGTAGAAATAATAGAATATTCTCTCTTGATATTTCTATCTATTTTTCTAAAAATAACCGATTCATTATTATCAAGAACGGCAATATATAATTCTGAATCAGAAGGATAGTTTACTGGAATCATGAAATGCTTTCCAAAAGCAAAAGACGATCGAAGTAATGTATTTTCTGAAACCAATTTAATAATTTGATTAGTTTCTGAATCGTATACCAAACATTTTGTTAAGATGCTTTCATTGGAGTTTCCTGCGCTCAGTGGTATAGTTATTTTGTTATCGGGGAAATAATTATTTTTATCAACGCTGAAATATTTGAAACTTCCCTCACCTTCTGGTGGAGTAATTTCTTTTACTGTATTGTTTTTAAGATTAACATAAGTTACCAAATTGGTAAGTCCGTTTCTTTCAGAAAATACTAATATACCATTTTTATCGCTAAAAATTTTTACGCTACCAACATAAGGAAAATTAATTGGTTTTGTTTTCTTTATTGATTTCGATTCAAAATCATAATATTTTAAGCCACTAGTAAAATTAGAGCTACCTTCTTGAAAATAGAAAATGCCTTGATATGCTATACGCGTAGTATACACGCCTGTTGTTGTTGAATATTTGTCCTTTACAATATTTTGCATTGTTGGGGATGGGTCTTCAAGATTCGCTACATCTAAATAAAAAAGATTGCTGTTCGATTGGCTTGAAGCCATATAAATTTGATTATTACGTAAATATAACGAATATGAGGCGCTATCTTTTGTTGCCTTTTTTACTGTTTTAGAATTAATTTCTCCCCAAATTACTCTTTCATTTTTGTACTCTGCTTCCACATAAGACAAGTTAAAATAATCGTATTCAACTTTATTTGTCCAATAAAAAGTAATTTTATTATTAGAAGAAAAATTGTCATAATATACATTACTAAATTGCATATTTACTTTATTGTTTAATGAAAATCCAATATCCAAAACAGGGATGTTCTGTGTGACAAATTTAACTTCTGTCGTTTTGGGTATTTGTCCCAGCACACTACCATAAGCCATTAGCCAACGCCCCTTTCATTCAAGAAATCAAGGCGTTGAAATATGGGCTTATAGTTTAAGCCCCCCCCCAGTTTTGGGTAGGTTTTGTAAAATTAAATTCATAATTTAACTTTCTCCTTTAATTTATTAACCACAGAAGTGGTTTAGATATCAATATCTTCAACAATCGTTACCTTATCTTCATCAAGGCCAAGCATCTCGACAAAAATTTCTGAAGCGTCAGCCAAGACAGCATTTGGGCCGAGTTTGTAAAGCTCCATGTCCATGAACGTAACCCATGTCATTACCGAAATGGGGCTTCCATCAGGGCGGGTTAGCCCAGATTCAACAATCGCCTGTTCATAAGCGGCAACAAGTGCCGTATCTTCTTCGCCATAACTTGGGATAATAAGGATTGCATCATTCTTTGCCGCTTGCTCGATTGCTGTCTTGTCAAATGCGTAGTCAGATACATAAAATTTATTCAATATTGTCACCCCATAATTCTGATGCCGTATTTTTCTTCGGCTTCAGATTTAGTCATGTAGATTGTATCATCCATTTGCCAATAGTTAATTTCAAACAATGTATTCAAATAATCAAAAGCATAACCTTGCCATTTCTTGCCGTGCTTATCATGGAAGCCAAGTTTGGTGTTATATAGCAAATCGTTAGCATAATAGGTTTTTCCATTAACTTTGGCCACATTCATCATTTCAAGTGTTGTCATTTTCTTGCTCCTCTTTTCTGTGTAAAAGTCACAATTAGACTCATCACCTTGGCAAGTACACAAATCTCTTTTTTTGGTGCCCATACAATATCCATATTTATCTGACCAAGGATGATTGATATAACAATTACATTTTTCCATTATTTATCCCATCCTTTTGGATTTTCTGGCAATGGCATCCAATACAGGACTTCATCATTAATGCCAACAGCACTATATTCGTCCCAATTGTGGATTTGTTCATACCAGCCAGATTGTACATAGCTGATATCGTTTTCTTCATCGTATTCAAGATTTTCATAATCCCAGGAAAACATGGAATCTTCTACATCCATCTTTTCTGGAATATAGAAACCTTGGCATTGGTATGTGCCATATTTTGATTTACAAAACAGGCAAACTTTTTCTTCGGCCTTAGGAAGATGAGAAGTTACAGAAATCCAACTATTCATACTTTCTCCTCTAAATCCGTCTTTGGTAGATGGAATATTTTTAAGATTTTCAAGAGCGTCATTCCAGCCTTGTTCGTAAGCATCGTCAAGATTAGAAGTCTGATATTCTCTGTACTCTTTCGGCAACACTGGGATGGCCATTACTGCGTCTAGCTTAATATACTCAGCCATCCTGTTCTTCTTTCTCCTCTGCTGAAACATATTCATCAAATATGTCATTAGGGTTTCTTACACACTGATTGCATGGATAGGCGCTTGATTGTTGATGCTCGTATTTACACCCTGTACAATTGTTCATTTTTAATCCCCCATCTGGTATTTCAGGACACCACATCCAATATGTTACTTTCTTTGTTACAACTCTTGGCGCTCCCATAGGCCCAAGACAAAGCCATTCGCCTTGTGGGTTACTCCAATCTTCACGATGATAACCAATAAACATGTTGTTGTCTACTGGCGTAAATCCAATGACAAATTTTTCATCAGGTGGCGTTTGCTCAGATGCTGGAATCCATTTGAAAATGGCAGGGACACTATCAACAATTCTATTTGCGCATACAGCATCCATAACACTGCCAAAGCTTAGGCCCAGCGCCTTTTTAGTTTCTTCACGGCTAATATATTCATCCATCTTATACATCCACTCTTTCATATCCAAATCCATCATCTGTTGAATAATATATATTTTTAATGCCCATGGATTTAATTAAAGTCATGCAACCTTTACAGGGGCGGGACAGGCCAACTTCCCCATTCTTCTTGATGCGATAGACAAAGATGCTGGCCTTGCCCCAATCAATATCCAAATCTTTAGCCTTTAGCAAACAATCAACTTCGGCATGAAGCGTATTGAAAGCATTGGACGCATTTACATCAAATCCACGCTGTACATTAAGGCGCTTTTGGGTTGGGTTTGTTTTTGTCGAATTCCATCCAACGGACAGGACTTTATTTTTATAAACCAATACGGCCCCAAGCCTAATCCTTGGATTGTCGCTATAATAGCAAGCGTTATGCGCCATATTGAAATAATGATGTATTCTGGCCTCGGACAATCGGGGCAACGAATTTGCTTCAGGCATTGTAATTTTTCCTTTCCTTTGATTGCAAAATAAATTATATCACAAACAAAGGCAAATGTCAAGAGAAAATTTATGCTTTTTTGAAATTATTTGGGGCATCATAGTATTCCGGAGTTGCGTAAATTTTTGTTCCTCTGCAAGACTTGCATGGGTCGTCATATTCAATAACATCAACATATTTGCAATTGCAACAATCGGTTGATGCTTCGGTGCTTGTTTCTTCTTCATTGGCATCGTTGTCCTTTGTGACCTTATTTCTTTCTTCTTCGCTAATCGCCCAAAGGAAACGAATGTAGTTGATTGTATCAATACATTTTTCATATACGTCTTCACGATTGTTGAAATCATTAGACCAAATCATCTTTCTTAGGGCCGATAGATGCTTGGTCATATAACTCCAACAAGCCTGTGCCGTTGTACAGCCCATGATTTCAGCGCCTTCGTGGAAATTTTGCAGAGCGTCATCAGGTGAAGAATATCTTGCATTTTTTTCGGCTAGAGTCTTCGCCCCAGAATCATCAAGTTCTTCTAGCAGATTTTTAAAATGTTCGTGAGTCATGTTTAATTATCTCCTTCTAGCAAAGTAGGATTATCAAATTTGTTACCAATTACCTTAATATTCTTAGCATCATAATAAACTTCACAATCGCAATCATAATTTGCAAATGGGTCAAATCCACAATTATATTCGTTCCATTCAACAAGAACGATAGGAGAATTATATCCTGCTGGCCCGCTGGCGTCCCACCAACAATCAGATACATCAACAATATCATTTTCCCAAATTTTGTTGCCGTCTTTGTCTGTAAACCCAGTAAATTGGCAGAGGGTGCCAGGGTCGATTTTATGATTATAAACTTCTGCGCTTTTTTTATGTTTAAGAAGTGTTATAATAAATCGGTCGAACATATCACGCCAATAATATCCTTCAACCCATTCATTATTATCCAATCTTTTAGCCTTAAATAAAATTTCACGCATTGTTGTCATCTCCTAGTTTAATGATATCATCAATAGCATAATATGCCAAGGGTTTAATTTGAGGGAAGAACTTCTCATCGATTTTTGTGTATCTGCCCGTTCTTCCAGATTCAAAATATCCATTGTGTGTAAACACAGGCTGTAATTCTAAATACACCAAAGTTATCGAGCTTCTTGCGATATAATTTGCCCAAGGACAAGTTTTCTTAAGTAAACGGCAAAAGGCAATTTCGTCAGGGGTAAACTCTATGATTGTGTTGTCTTTTAATTCCATATCGGCAAAAAATACGGTGCAACTTTCGGTATCTCTTAAGGTGCAATCTTTTCCAAGGCAATACTCTTCATTAGTGCAATGGGCTTTACAATATTCTTTTGCTTCAGCTAAAGTCCAATCTTTAACAGGTTTATTTTCAAAATCAAACATTATATTTCCTTTCTTTTGGCATAAGGGCAATAATCCGTTTCTTTTGGGTAGTTTAGTTTTTTAATGGCGCAAAACAATTCATTCTGTGCATCGTGCCATAAATAAAGACAATCTTTACATCGACAAACGCCCAAAGCGTCAAGAGGGTTGATTGTTGATGCTTTAAAGGCTTTCTCTTTAGCGAAATCAACTCCTAATAGATATCCAAGAATATCGCTTTCATTATTTCTACCTTTTGTTAATTCAGAGAGTCTGTCTAAATATTTTTCTAAACAATTTACAAATTCGTCATCATCAATTAGTTTCATCGTTATTCTCCTGTTCGCTCATATCTACAAAATGAACTTCGCAATTAAATTTATTTTGTAAAACATCAATAGCTTCCTGTGGCGTGATATAGAAAAATTCTTTATGGCGATTTTCTTTGTTTACACGCTTTGTGTTGAAATATTCGTGTACCCTTGTCTCAAGGTCAAATACATTATCATCAAACACAAGGCCATAGCAAACAAAGGGCCAAGCTACACTGGCACTGGATAGTTCTTGAATTCTCACCAAGGGATTCAATCTGCGGGTCACGCCAATTTTTACCATATTGGGCATTGCTTTGGTTGCAGCAATATACAAGTATCCAGCTCTTGCATTTTTGATTCTATAATCTACATCGGCTTCACGCTTGTCGATTTCTTTTAATTTGTTTTCAAAATCTTTACGCTCTTGCTCGGTCAACGCTTTGGTCAAAGATTGTTCATACATACGGCGTTGCTTTTGCAGTTCGGCTTTAGCTTTTTCGGCCTCTGCCAGAATTTTTTGTTCTTCACGAAGCTTGCGCTTTTCTTCTTTGATTCTATCTTTGTCTTGCTGCTTTTTGACTTTTAGGCTAAGCTCAAGTTTGCAAAGTTCTTTGGTTAAATCAAGATAAGATTTGTTAAATTCAGCAGCTACGACTTCAGCCCGCTTGGAATAGCGCCAAAAGGCTTTATCAATAAGATTAATCGTTGTGTTGTAGTTTGCTTGGGTGACAGCCTTTCTCTTCTTTTCGCAATATAAATTGAATCCAAGAATATTGTTTTCACAGAAAGCCTTGACAAGTTCTTTGCCCTTTCGTTCAGAACGGTCAACAGTATATTGACGATTCAAAGTGCAATAGGATTTGTCTTTTAGCATTTTAGCGAGTTTTGTTTTGATGCTGTCAATGTCGTTCTCAATGGACTTGATATTTTTGTTTACAGGCTCAAAGTGGATACCTAAATCTTCAGCAACAATACGGTTTTCGCCAATGTTCAATTCATCATTGATTTCTTCAAGTCGATTGGATTTGTTTTCAATTTCATCTTGAAGTAATTTTACTCGGTTATTCAAATCTTGAATTTCTTTATCTAAAGAAGCCTTGTGTTTGATTGCTTTTTCAAGGTCGATAATTTCTTTAGGCTTTGCTCGGTTGAGCAATTTGTCCAATAACACGATATTCATTCCTTTTGATGTGTTGACAATAGTATATCACAGCCGATAGATTTTGTCAAGAAAAAATTTTGTTCACAATTTGTTCACAAAAAGTCACAATCAATTTTAACTTGAAATGGGTTCCTTTTCCCCTACAACCCCTTATCTTTACTCTATATATTTTATAATTATATCATATATCTATATATTTGTCAAGTATTATTTTATTCATAGTTTATTCATATATTGTTTACAAATTGTTAATAATTTATATATTGACAAAATATAAATAATATGATATAATTAATAATATATATTTATATATTTTCTTTTGGTTCTTTTCTTTTAACTTTTAATTTTAATAAATTTATGATTTGGTAAAATTTTCCAAATCTATTGACAGCTGATGAAATTTATGATATAATTTTTATCAAGCTAAAGCGATAAAGCAAGATAGGAGGTGGCAAGATGATTTGGAACGAAATGATGTATAATAAGTTCGATACAGATGGTGCCGACTTGAAGCCCGAGCCTGAAGAACTTTTTGAATATTATAAAACAAATACCAAGAAAAAGGAAGAAGATTTTGATGGGTTTGACCAAGCAGATTCATTTGTACTCAATTGACACAAGCGCAATGTATTTCCCAGATGAACAAGACATTCATAAGCGTTTGCTGAAGCTATATTCCTTGCGAAAGCAAATTACGGGCTGGATTGATAAAATCGAAGATGGTAAAGAATCAAAGCAACCCATCAATTACTCAAAAGAAGATTTGTTTTTATGGAAAAAAGAAATTAACAATTTGATTAAGCAAGAAAAAGAAAATTTGACCAAATTGTTAGATTCAAGGCTTGAAGATATCGCCCCTAGGCAATTGAACCCAGAAGCGCTTACAGAAAGAAAAATTATTTCGTTGTTTGAAAGTGCGTTGACAAGAGCATTAGGAATCAAGACGGATGAATTGACTTTAAGTATCATGGTGCTTAGTGTTTTCTTTTTTCAGGTTTTCGAAAATTTGGTCAAAAATGGATTTGTTTATAATGGTGAAAAATATATTTTTTTAACCGCTTCTGCTGGGCAAATTAGGCAAAAGAAGGCTGTGTTCATCAAAGAATCGGAATTCAAAAGAATAGAACAAAAAATTATGTGTGGCTTAACAATTGATGAAATTAATGAAAAGGGTGGCATGAACCAGAATAAATTTCTTGCTTACCTCGCCTTAATGAATTCAGCAACAGAACCTTGGGAAGATTTTGATATTGATAAATCAATTGTCGTTGACGACTTTGAGACAGAAGTTCTTGGAGAAGTTGATTATATTGATTATGAAACTTATGAAATTACAAGAAAGAAAATGAAAGTACCAATCCCTGTGATGGATGGCGCTGGTTTGATTAGGAATGGGAAAACAAGAATGGTGAGACTTGGTTGGCTAAAAGGTTTGCTGATTGAATTCCCGTTTGATAAATTTATTAAAGAAAAATGTCTAAATGGAAAATGTATTGTTACTGATATTTATGGTAAAAAGCATGATATTTTAGGAGAAGATATACAATATATATTCACAAAATCACAATTCAAATTGCATTAAGATTGGTGCCTTTACACAGCAATGTGTATCGAAAAACATGGTGAACCTACAAATGTAGGGTGTGAGGTTTAATACCTTGCTAACAGGGAAAGCTAAGTAATTGATTGTAATTTATATAAAACACAAAGAAAGGAGGTTGTATTGTGGGACAAAAAGCAAGAGATTTGATGGGTCAAAAATTTGGAGAATTAACTGCTATAAAAATTGTAGATGCCACACCATCTGGAAAAGTTTGGGAATGTTTGTGTTCTTGTGGGAATAAAACAAATGTACTATCTACAAGATTGATTTCTGGAAAAACAAAAAGTTGCGGTCACTTGAAACACACATCGAAAGTCTTAAATGAAGCAATTGGTAAGAAATTTGGAAGATTAACAATTGTAGAAAAAGGGACTGAAGACGGATATTGTATATGCAAATGCGATTGTGGCAATATTAAAGAAATTTATTTTCAAAATATAAAAAACGGAAAAACCCAAAGTTGTGGTTGTCTACAAAAAGAACGAGTCAAAGAAACTCTTGAAATTGATTTAACTGGTCAAAGATTTGGAAGATGGCTTGTTATTGGTAAGTCGGAAAAGAGTGGATTTTGCAAATGTTTATGTGATTGTGGAGCGGTAAGGGATGTATCCAAAGGTTCATTAAAAAATGGCGTTTCAACAAGTTGTGGCTGTTACAAAAAAGAACTTACATCAGAAATTTTTACAAAAAATATAGCGGGTCAAAAATTTGGCAAGCTAACTGTCATAGATAGAAACGGAAGCTATATTGACAAGAATGGATTAAAATATGCAACATGGAACTGCCTTTGCGATTGTGGAAACCATACGATTGCAAAAGGTTGTGAATTACAAAGTGGCAAGGTTTCAAGTTGTGGATGTTTAATTTCAAAAGGCGAATTTCTTATGAGGCAAGCGCTTCTTGAAAGAAATGTTATATTTTCTACCTAATATGGATTTGACGATCTTCGTTCTGATAAAAATTATCCCCTAAGATTTGACTTTGCCATATTAAACAATAACAAAGAGTTGCAATGTTTGATTGAATATCAAGGGATTCAACATGACAAAGCATATGAAAAATATCACAATTCTTTTGGACAACAACAAAGAGATATTACAGATATCATAAAAAAAGAATACTGCAAAGTTCGTAATATTCTTTTGTATGAAATTTGGTATAATCAAGATATTGGGAAAGAATTAGATAAAATTTTACAATCAATCAATTATATGCCAATCCTGTGCCAAGCCTCTGATGAGGAAGGTGCAACGACTATCCGAAAGGAGTAAAGAAGGGGTGAAATCCCCTTTCTTGAAGTGCCATGCCCCTTAAATTTAAGGGTGATGATATAGTCTACTCCCCTATTAAATATCGGGAAACCGAGGGTATATAGGAAATTTTACTCAAATTGGGAATGCTACAAATCACGCTTTAAGACTTGTGGATGTGAAGCCAGCTATTGCAATATGGAAGAAGAAAAATTGCCAAAAAGTAGAATCAACTATCAAATGCTTCAGACGCTATCAAACATGAAAGATAAAGAAATTGATAGATTGATTAAGCAATCTGTTCAAGAAATTGAAGAAATTGGCGTAGATTATCAAACGACAATGAGATTGCTTGGGGCTACAAATTATAACAAAAATCCAAGTTATTTTCAACAAGCCTTGATGATTTATCCAGAATTATTTCGTGACCCATATTGCCGTGATATTTTGAAACAAACAAAGAAAAGTTTGGTTAAACAAGCGAAAGCTGGTCGGCTTAGAGTCAATGGTGAATATCGGTTTTTGTCGCCAGATTTATACAGCTTTTGTGAATGGCTTTTTCTTGGGATTGAAGAGCCAAATGGATTATTGGCAGATGGTGAGGTTTATTGTCGTGACTACAAAGACGGTGATGAACTTGCTTGCCTTAGAAGTCCCCATTTGTATAAAGAATGGGCCATTAAGAAAAACAAAAGAAATGAAGAAATTGATAAATGGTTTGGTAACACTAAATGTATTTATACCAGTGCTTGGGATTTAATTAGCAAATTGCTACAATTTGACAATGATGGAGATAAGGCTTTGGTAATCAAAGACCGTCTATTGACTGATGTTGCCAAGCGCAACATGGAAGACATTGTCCCCTTGTATTATGAAATGAAAAAAGCGCAAGGCGGTTTGCTTACGCCAGATTCAATTTATCAAGGAATGTCAAAGGCATATGTATCTGGAAATATTGGCCCCATTAGCAATTTGATTACGGTAGTACATAATAATTCTCAAGAAGATCGTGATGAAGCGCTAAAAGCCGTTAAATGGCTCGTGATGGAAACAAATTTTACCATTGACGCAAGTAAAACTTTATTTTTCTTAAATCGCCCAAAGTACGCAGACGAAATTATTAAAAAGCATACAAAATCAAAACTTCCAAATTTTTTCATTTACGCTAAAGATAAATTGCCCAAGCAAGTTGAAGAGCCAAATAATTCAACAATGAATCGGATAGCCACAAAGATTCCTGACCCAAGATTAAAATTTAATAAATCAATCGGCAAATTTGACTATCGAATGTTGATGAATCTTGATGGTGACTTTAGTGTATCGCCAGATAATCCAGTAATCAAATCATATGATTATTGGAATGTTCGTATTGGTGCTTTTAACGAAGAAGATTTGAATAAAAAAGACCAAGAATTATATTGTTATAAAAAAATAAGAAATAAAATTATTGAAGAAAGCAATAAAGATATTGACTATATTGTGAACACGCTTGTTGCTTATTTATATACTACAAGAAAATCTTCCTCCAAGAAAACGCTATGGGCCAGTTTTGGTGATGTTATTTTAGAAAATATCAAGAAAAATCTTGAAGGGCATGGGCGTATTTGTCCAGTATGCGGCAAGCGATTTGAGCCAGCGGTTCACAACCAATGTTGTTGTTCAGAAAAATGTAGCAAAACATTGAATGTTCTAAAGCAACGCCAAAGGGATAAATCTTGAAGCAAAAATACCTGATTTTGATATGCAAAGAACAGCCCTATCCAAACCTACCCCCTACCTAAACAATCAACCAATAGGGAACATGAAAAATAAAGGAAGAACAATATGCCAAAACCTGGATATAAGAATAAAGAACAAAAGCCCCTTCCACCAAAACCAAAAAAGAAAAAAGAAAAGAAAGCAAAAGTTTTGCCTAAAACGCAGCCAAGAAATAAAAAACTTTATAAAATTTCGCCAGAATTTAGGGAGGCTAATGAAAAGCAAGACCCAATTCAGAAAAAATCTTTTCCCGATTATAAAGGGTTGAATGATAGAGAATTTTATGAAGCGTTGGCCCAATGGGCAGATATGTACGACAAAGCAAGAATGGAAAGATACACTAAGGCTTTGGCTGAAGTTGTTATCCATGAACTTGTTTATGCTGGTGAAGTAAGGGTTCCTTATATTGGTACATTTGCTGTTCAGCGATATAAGGGTTATGAATATAAGGCAAAAGGTAATGATGGCAAGATGCACATAGTTACCGTCCCATCCCGTCAACTTCCTGTGTTCGTACCTTGTGATTCTTTGATTAACGATATCAATGAAATTCATCGAACAAGGGAATACAAACGGCGCAAGAGCCGTGGTGAATTTACTTGGCGAGATTATGTAAGGGCGCTTAGAATGGAATTGTGGGATGCTGAAGATGAAGATTTTGAACAGCAGACAAAAGAAACCGAAGCAAAAGTTAAGAAGCTCCATGATAAATTTAGACAATCACTTGGATGCCATGATGTTCGTAGCTTAGAAAAAATTATTGATATTTCTGAAGAAAGGGCAGACCAATTGGAGCGCAAAAAAGAAAGACAAGAAAGATTGAAACAAAGGGATGCAGAAAATGAATGAAGCACAAAATTATTTATCTCTTGTGAAATCCGCAACCAACGCCCTTGAGAATGGAAAAATCAATTATGCGGAGTGGTCGCAAGCGCTGATTGGCGAAGAGCTATATGGTCAAGAAAATTTACGCAGATGTTTTTTGTTTTTTAATAAATTTTTGAATCGTCTTGACGATGCTGAAATTAAGGAAATAAAGTCTGAAGACAAAATTCAAGAAATTAACAATGCCAAAGACGAATTGATTAAAGAACGCAAGAAGTTGCAAACTGTAAATATTCAAGCTCAGGAGTATTATCGTGAACGGGCCAGAAGTGAAATGCTGGTTGAGCAAGTTCAAGAATCGGTAAGGGCTTTGAAGCCGTTTGAGGTGAAGCAATTTGCTCACACAAACCCAGCTGAAAAAGTTGCGATTTTGACAATTGCTGATGCCCACTACGATAGCAATTTTGAAATCAGTGGATTGTTTGGCGAAAAAGTAAATGTTTATAATACTGAAACATTCAAAAATAGAATGTGGAATTTATTGGCGAAAATTGAAGCCGATGATTTTGATTTCGATAAAATTAAGGTTGTGTCTATGGGTGACGCTGTTGAAGGTTTGATTAGGATGAACAGTTTGAAGAAGCTAAGACAGCCTGTGGTTCAATCTGTAATCGAGTTTGCTGAATTTATGGCAACATGGCTTGTTGAACTTCACAATCGTTTAGAGATTCCAGTTGAATTTGCAGTGGTTCCGGGCAATCATTCAGTTTGTAGATTTTTTAGTCAGAAACCAGAGTTTCAAGATGAAAATTTAGAATATATCATTCACGCCTTTGTCAATTTACGCCTTGAAAATTGTAAAGATATTGTGGTTGCACCTTATAACGATGTATATTTTACAACAATTTTCAATGAAAATTTAATCTTTTCCCATGGTGAAACAAAAGACCTTGAGGAATTGATGAAGTATTTTGAAAATCTATATGATATTACGATTGACGCTTGCTATGGGGCACATTTCCATAGCGAATCGAGCAAGGCGGTAGGTGTTGGTAACATTGGCTCAAAGCGGATTATCCGTGTGCCATCTATGGTGGGTAGTGACCCATACGCCAATAGTATTCTAAAGCACAATCGTGCTGGCGCTTACTTTGCTTGTTTTGACGAAGATGGAGAATGTTTCAATAAAATATATTATTTGAATTGATTAGATATTAATTTAATAATTTAATATGGCCTATCTCAGCCATAAACAAATTTGAGAAATTTTGTCCATGAAAGGAGGCCACCAACAGTGTCCAAGCATTGTAATAGAAAATCTGTTACAATCCAAGTACATTGAAAGGGGGGTGACCTTGCCCAAGGCCGTAAAAGGTACAGGCATATCTCGGCGCAACTGCGAAGGCAAAGTACGCTGTTACAAGTTAATAAATTAACATAGAAAGGGGCGTAGGGAACTGCGCCCTTGTTTCTATTTATGAAAGGAAATAAAATGAATAATAGTAGAAGAAGCGAACTTTCTTGCCCCGTTTGTGGTAAAGTAAAAAATAAATCGCAATTCAATAAAAGTCCGATTTCTTCACAAGGTTATTTGTATTTTTGTAAGACTTGTACAAATACAAAATTAAAAAGCTATATTGATATGTTGGGTAATGAAGGTGCTGCTTTATGGTGCTTGTGCATGGAACAAAGCGTTCCATTTATGAAAGAAGCATGGGAGACAGCATATGCGAACTATCAAAAAGACAAAACATCAAATTTGTTTTTGCTTTATTTAGAAGCGTATGATGTTCTTGATGAAAAGCCAACGGGACTTTGGGATTCTGATGTTATGTTGAGCGACTTCTTTTCGCAAAACCATGTTGATATCGTAGATTTACAAAAGCAAAGAATTATGGATTGGGGACATTATGAAGTTTCAGATTATGAATTTCTTGAAGCTAAGATGTATGAATACACAAGCCAATTCAAAAACATGAAGCCTTCACAAGTAAATAGATATAGAGATTTGTGCAAGGCAGAATTAAGAAAGCGCAAATTGGAAGAAGACCCTGATGCCCAACAAAAGGATATTACTGCCGCTGGTAAAGAGATTATGGATTTGATGAAAATGTTAAAGATTGATAATTTCCAAAGCGACACACGCTCCGATGTTGAGCGTCAGCTTGAATATCAAGCAGCAATTATGGAACAAACCAAACCTTGTGAAGATGAAGATATTTTGAAATATCAAGATTTTTGTGGATGCCAGAAATTGGAAAAGCAATTGATGCGCCCGTTAAGAAATCTTATTGCAGGAACAAAAGATTATCCATATGTATCAAAGGAGTGATTTAGATGCCATTTGTGTCTGACGCAAAGAAAATGGCCTCGTTCCGAAAATACGAAATGGAAAACGAAGAGGATAATTATTACGGATTTGCTTCAAGTAAAGAAGAAGAAAACATAATTGATTGGATAACTTTTTATCGTAGAAATCCAGGCGTTTATGCTGAACATAGATTGAAAATGAGTTTGCACCCATATCAACATTATATGCTTTGGCAAATGTTTAATGCCCAAACTTCATTTGACATGTGTTCAAGAAATAGCGCAAAATCTTATGTATTGGGTTTGGGCGCTGTTATTAAATGTTTGCTTTTTCCGAATACCGAAGTTGTTATTACATCGTCTACCATTGACCAAGCCAACAAGATGATTGAAAGAAAAATCAGGGATGAAATTATTATGAAACACTCTGAAGTTCTTAGATATTTTCTTGAAATTGGCATGATTAAAATAAATCGTGACAACGATGTAGCGATTGTGCTGTTCCCATTTAATGGGTCGAGTATTCGTGTATTGCCTTGTGTTGAGTCAGCGAGAGGTGAAAAATTTAGTTGCTCTACTTGCCTCTTTGTACAGTAATGTACAATTAAACAAATCGGGAAAGAAAACTGGAAAGCTGAAATGCTAATCAGAGTGGAAGGATAGAATTAATAAGCTATTCACACGCAGAGCGTAGGTCTTGAAACTAATATAGAATATAATAGACCCAAGAGTTCCCGACCCCTTTATAGAGGGTGAAAAGGTACGCCGAACTTACGGGAAATACAACCGTAAGAATTATGGGATAAAAAGCCCATAAGATAACAAATGGAAAGAGCAACTTGGCTTATTCTTGAAGAAGCCATGCTGTTGAAAAAATCTGTAATTTCTTCTGTGTTCAATCCTATGAAGCGTCCAAGACCTGCATTGTATATGATGAAATCAGAATTTAAGCATAACAAGCGCTGGATTGAGCAAGCCCAAACAACATATATAACTTCAAACAGATTTAAGGCAGATTGGGCTTACAAAGAATTTACAAATTGTGTAACTGGATATTACATGAATAAAAGAATCAAGTACAAGGTATTTGCTTTTGATATATTTAATGTAATTGAAGAAGGGTTAAAAACCGAAGAATATTTGCTCGAAGCGTTGAAAACAGATAGTGAATTAAGTATTCGCCAAGAATTGTATAATGAAGCCGTTGGTGAAGCTGAAGATGCTTTCTTTTCTTATCAACAATTCAAAAATAATCAAACAATCAAATGGGCGTTTAGGCCCCCAACGCCAAGTGAATTTAACGCAAATGTTGACCTTGGGAATATTCCAAAAGACCCCGAAAAAGAAGTTAGATTGGTAGTAGTTGACTTTGCTTTTGCCAACACGACTTCAAAAGAAAAGAACGATGATACAATCATTCAATGTATATCTGGACATTGGAAAGATGACCATTTTGAACGCCATTGGGATTATGCCGAAAGTCACGAAGCATCAGATAGTTTGGGCGCAGCTCGTAGAGTTCGTGTGCTAAAATTTTTATATGATGCTGATTATTTGGTGATGGATAAGAACAATGGTGGCGAAGTCCTGTATAATTATCTTACAGATTATTGGGAGAATCCTGAATATGGTAGTCGATGGAATCCACATGGGTTGACCGTATCAAATCGTCCAGAACTTCATGTATTGCCTTCAAATAAAATTGAGGATTACAAGAGCCGCACTGTTGACCCTGATGCTATTCCTTGTATCATTCCAGTAGGAGGCACTTCTGAACTGAACTTAAATTATATGGGTTCCTTATACTGAAAAGTATATAGAAAAATTCTTTGAATTGCTGGGACACCCTTAGAGCCGCACTGCCAAAACGAAATAGCGAACAGCTATAAACGGCAATGGAAAAAGAGTGTGCAGATTGGGCAATCAGCAGCCAAGCCTCGAACAGAGGAAGGTTCAACGACTAAGAGCCGTACAAGCGATTGGTACGGACAGCGGAGAATATCTTATTTTATAAAAAAGAAAGGGAATATCTAAAGCAATGTGGTATGTTTATAAACACACCAATATTTATAATGGCAAAGTTTATATTGGTATGACCTCAAAAGACAATCCTGCTATACGGTGGGGAAAGCAGGGCAGCGGGTATTCCAAAAATTTACATTTTACAGCCACCATAAAGAAGTATGGATGGGACGAGGGTTTTACTCATGAAGTTCTTTTTGCTTTTGAAACAAAAGCTGAGGCCGAAGAAAAAGAAATTGAGTTGATTGCGTTTTACAATGCAACAAACCCAAATCTTGGATATAATATTTTGATTGGTGGTAATTGTACTGACCATCCTTCTGAAGAAACAAGGCGTAAGCAATCTGAAGCGCATAAAGGTTTTCGCCATTCTGAAAAAACCAAGCAATATTTGAGACAAATAAACCTTGGTGTAAAAAAGAGCGCTGAAGCTTGTAAGCACATGTCAGAAAGTGCGAAGAAAAGAAAAAGAACGCCAATGTCGCAAGAAACAAAAGATAAAATTGGAGCAAGGAATAAAGGCAAAAAGCTTTTCCAAGAGCAGATAGATTTATTAAAAAGTAAAAATATTACTACAGTTTCTCAATACGAACTCAACGGTAAATTTATACGAACTTTTGAATCTGCGAAAGAAGCTGAAAAGGCACTTGGTTTATCGGACAGCCATATTAATGAATGTTGTAAAACCGAAGGCAAATCAAAGCCTAAAAGCTCTAATGGGTATCAATGGCGATATAGAGACGATGGCGAAGATATTGAACCTTTGAGTAATTTTCATAGGTTCGCAAAAATAGGCCAATATGACAAAGATGGGACATTAATTAAAATTTATGAATCAGCGGTAGAGGCGTCTAAAGCTGTTGATGGAGATAATAGTGCCATTAGAAAATGTTGTAATGGAAAATTAAAAACCTATAAAGGATATTTTTGGAAATTTATAAAATAAGATAAAGATATAGTCTATTCTCATGCGAAAGTATGAGGGCGAAAGCCAATATGGTGTAGCGAACCATGTTAAATATAAAGCAATAATGTGGTACGATATGAAGAAAGAACTTGGCAATAACCATTGTAAATTCTTAATTGATGAACGAGAATTTCAAGAAGAATTTGAAGACAATGGCGAATATTTTCAAGTTGATTCCGATGAATTTGCAAGGCGAATGGCTCCATATGCCGAAACAGCATTGATGATATTTGAGGCCATTAACCTTGAGGCCACATACACAAATGATAAAGTTAAGTTGTCTGAAAAGCGTAGCATGACCAAGGATAAAGCTGTGGTTATGTCTTACGGCAATCATATCATATCTAAATTAGAAAATCAATGGGCAAAAGCTAACCAAGATGATGAAGACGATTCGGATTGGGAGAATGTTCCATTGGTTTGGTAAAATAAGAAAGGAGGGATATGTTGGAAATGGAATCTTTATCCAAAGAACAAGTTCAAGAAGTTGTTGAATTTGCACAGGCATTGTATATTGCCGAAAATGCTGGATATTACTCACCTTGGATGAGTAATCAACTTTTGCAAAATTTGAATTCAAACCCAAGGATACCTACGGTTGATAAAATCAAAAAGGCGTTGGCTGATTATAAAAATTCAGCCCAAGATTTACAAGCATACACAGATTTTATGTCTAATTATGACATGATTTTCAAGAGAACGCTAATGAGTTATGTCAATATGCTTGCATTTGATTATCAAATTGTTCCTGTGGACGCTTTTACAAAAGAAGATATTGAGTCGGAAGCATATCAAGCTGATTTACGGCGAATCTATAATTTTTGTGACAAGTTTAGACCCAAAGAGCAATTCCGCAAAGTTGTTTATGAACTAATGCAAAGCGAAGTTTATTACACATGGTTCAGAAAAACAAAGTGGGGCAACAAGGGCATGAAGTGTTCTTTGCAAATTATGCCCCAGCAATATTGTATGCTGACTGGTGCATGGGACAATGGTTTGCTTTGGGATTTTGATATGCAATATTTTATTCAGCCTGGCGTAGATATTGATGGCTACGACCCCTCTTTTAAAGCCAAATACAATCAAGTGTTTGGGCCTAACGGCGAAAAATTAAATTATAGACCAACAGCTCCTTTGAATGATAGAACTGGCGAATTTGCCATGTGGGTACAGACATCGCCTGACGATGGAGCTTGGGCGTTTAAGTTGAATACAAGCAATTTCAATACCACTCCATATCTTGCCCCATTTTTGAAAGATACATTATCCAATTCTGAAATTGAGCAGTTGCAAAATAACAAGGATATGCTTAGTGCATATGGTATTTTGGCTGGTGAATTGCGCCTGATGGATGGCCTAAAATCTGGTGATAAGCCAAACCAGTTTGCCATTTCTCCAAGCACCCTTGGTACTTTCATGGGAAAAGCCAAAGCTGGTTTAGGTTCATTATTAAAACTTGCAGCAATGCCCACAGAAAATACTAAATTTTATCAATATACCGACACCAATACAAATATGTATGAAAATCAATTGCGTACAAGTGCCGGTGTTGGCTCTGGTATCAGCCGTGTCATCTATACAAGTGATAAAATGGGCGGGGCAGAAATTGAAGCTGGTGTTACTGACCAATTTGCAACTATGGCCCAATCTCTATATCCTCAATTTGCCAATTTTATGAATTTTTATGCAAATAAACTAACTAAAAAATACAAATTCAAATTTATCTTTGAAGGATGTACTTATAGTTTTGAGCGTGAAAAGCGATTTGATAGATTGATGAAGTTGGCTGATAAAGGTATGGTGCTTGCGCCCTCTGCATGGGCAAGTGCTATTGGGATGGAGCCTATGGATTTTGAAAGAAGCTTGATTGTAAGCAAATACAGCGGTTGGAACGAATATTGGCAAATGCCTATGAACGCATATACACAAAAGGATGGTTTTGGCAACAAAGGTGGAAGACCATCAATTGAAAGCTCAACCGCTATAAGCGATTCTGGTGAAATGAATCGAGATAGTTAAAGAAGGTGAAATAGTTGATTGTAACGCAAAACACTCAAAATGCAATTATTGAACTTATTGGCGAATGTTTTAAGATGAATCGTCACTTCGATAGAGCCGTGTCTTTGCTTGGTGTTAAATTTGTTTATAACAATACGGCAGATTTAATTCATCATCATGTGGCACATTATTTTCCTGTTCTTGCAGATTCTTTGGGCGAACTTTGCCTTGAAAGATACAACATTCCTGTTGAATATCTTGCAACCCCGTCTGGTATTCAAGATTATGCAAGTGCCGAAGATTTGCTACATGATTTAGAAAATAAGACGATTGATTTTCAAACAAAATTTATGGGCGCTTGTAAAATTGCCTTTGATAATAATGATATTCATGTCTATACAGACTTACTTGATTTGCTTGAAGATTTGAACAAGATTGTTGAACAAATGATTTTACTTGCCGATAAGATTGATAAATATAATGGTTCAATGTCTTATGACAGTCATGTTGGGAAACATTTTTGGGTTTTAGGAGATACTCAAGATGATTAAGATTGGTACTCCTGCTGACCCTGATAAATATTTTTGCGCTGATGAAGGTTGGTTGATTTTTGAATTGCATCAAGCAGGATGTATGCCTGAATGGCGCGATTTTGAAGCAACCTATTTTAAGAAAAACAGCAAATTAAAAAAAGCATTAAAAAAATTAAATATTAACATTGATGAATAATTTTGGAATATTGAAAGGAGGTGAGATAGAGTTTGGAAAGAGACTTTAAGTTTGCGGTAGACGAAATTCAAAAAATCAATCTTGAAGATTATGCGGATGATGAATTTGCTATTGCTAAAATGGGCTTCCTAAGCAATAGGCCAAACAGTCATGGGCTAAAAATTTCCGAGGAAGTCCTTCGTGAATCAGCTAAAAGCGTCCTTGGCAAATGGGTTGTGGCTGATATGACTGGAATCATTGATGCTGGAACACACACGGATAGTCAAAAAATTGTTGGCCGTATTCCAGAAAATCAAGAGGTTGAATTTGCGATTGATAATGAAGGTTTTGTAAGAGCCTATGTCGATGTTGTTATCAGTAAAATTTATGCAAGAGATTATTGTGCGATTTTTGAGGAAGATAACAACCGTGCTGTTAGCGTAGAGATGAAATGTGCTATGGACGAAGAAGATGAAGATTTGGTCTTGAGTTTTAACATCGTAGGTGTGACTACGCTGGGCCATTCTGTTCGCCCAAGCTGTCCAAATTCCGACATTACTTTTACAAGATTTTCTGAAGACGAAGTAAACAGCTTCTTTGCAAAAGTTCAAAATAACTGTCTCACCGCATTGGAAAAATTTGCCGAAGAAAGGAAACAATCTATGGCAGAAAAGAAATCCTATAAGGTAGATAAGTCTAAAGAAGCAATGTCTACCAAAGAATGGGGTAGCGTAGACAAAGCCAGTCTACGCAATAAAATTATGGAAGCGTCCAATCGAGATAAGCTCGTTAAGGATGCATATATGCTTGTCGAGGATGGATGGCAATACGCATCTTCTGAAAAACTAAAATATCCCGTCATGTGTTTTGAAGGTGGTAAATTGGTGTATAACGAAGGTGGGCTTTCGTCTGCCCTTGGCTACGCAAAAAAAGAAAATGAATCTTCTGTTATTACAAAAGTTGAAAAAATTCGCAAGAAATTAGGGCTTGACGATAATACAGAAGGAAAGGAGGAAACCGCTAAAATGTCTAAGGAAATTGAATTTGCCGCTGTAGATATTGTTGATATGTGGTCTAAGGTTTGGTCTGTAATTCGTGGACGAGATTCTTGGAGATATAGCATTGAAGGTATCTACGAGGAAGATAATAAGAAATTTGCCGTTCTAAAAGACGATTCTGGTACTCTGTATCGTCTTGATTTTAGCCTAACCGAGGATGGAATTGATGCTGCTGATGAACTAATTGAAATTCATAAGGAGTTCATTGAAACTGACAAGGTAGTTAAGTTCGCAGAACCCGAGAATGTCGAAGATTATCGTAAATTCGCTGATGATGCGGATGATGATAAGGGCGAAGACGATTGTGACCCTGAGGATAAGGCTGAGGGTGATGATGACTGCAAGGGTGGCAAAGAAAAGAAAATGTCCGCTGATGAAATGGAAGCGGAAATGGCAAAGCTAAAGAAAGATATTGAAGACCGTGATAATATTATCATGGATAAAGATGCTGAACTTGAACAACTGCGGGCCTTTAAGAAGGGCGTAGAGGACAAGGAAAAGGCAATGTCTATTGAAGCTGTCATGGAAGAAATCAAAGGCTTTATTGATGAAGCTAAATTTAAGGAATTCCGTGAAGAGGGCCTTGCTTGTGAAATGTCCGAGGTTGATGCTTGGAAGAACAAGGTAAAGGCTTTCTGCTTTGAGGCTGGTATTAAGAATCCCGACAAGAAAAGAAAGGATACTATTTTCAGTTTCGCAATGGATGTTAATAGACAACACAATAGTAATGACACAGTTTGGGATAGACTGCGTAAACTATAAAAAATTTATAAATAAAAAGGAGATATAAAATTATGGCACTACACGGCTATGTAAATACAGCAAAATGCACTTGCTGGGATGTTGACGCTTACAATCTGGCTGGCGTTTACACCGAAGGCGACCTAGATAATGGCGTTCTAGTCACTCTAGTTAAGATGAATCAAAATGCAGAAAACAAGATTGGTGGTTTTGAATACGAAGTCATGCCCGCTACCGCAAATGATACCAGCGTTTGGATTGTTGACAGTCCTGAAGTTGGTTCCACTCTAATGCAGCAGATGATGGCTGACCCCCGTGAATTTTATAACGAGGCTGGCCGCACCATGTCTCTAAAGTTTATGAACCCCAAGGTTGACTGCATCGAAGTTACTGCCGAAGCATTTGAAGGTGGAACTATGCCTACTGCCACTAATAAGTATGTTGTGATTGGAGCCAATGGTAAGCTAAAGGCCACCAATGCTGCACAAACTTCCACTACTGGCGCTTATTTTACCTTTGAGGGTCTACATAGCACCACTATCGGTATGGCTGAAGTGGAAACTGCTATGCTTCGTTGCGCTCGTAACTAATGGAATCTAAAGGAAAAGGAGATATATAATATGGCTATTCTAACAAATGAAATTGTTCAGTTTGCTAATGGCAATACTGATTTTTATGAAGCTGCTGTTGAAAACTACCACAAGCCTTCTGTGGAGCAGAGCCAACTTGTGAACAAGGCTTTCTTTGCCGAAGTTGAACGCAAGTCCGGCGTGTCCCGTGAAGGTCTTGCTACTGAAGCATGGGTATCCCATCCTTCTGTGCGCTGGGTAACGAAATAAGGCCCCCTTTATATTGCAAAATGTAAAGGCTCTCAGTTAAATGCTTTTAATCCCTAAAGCCCATATGCCCAAACAGTAACTTGAAAAGGTAAGCTGTGTGGTTATGAAAATAGAAAAAAGATATGGGATGATTGCAAGGTCAAATCCTAAACAATCGTTATAATGGGTGTTTAGCAGAGAAAGCCCTAAGTCTATAAAATAGATATGGGAAACTCTCAACGACTATTCTCTTGAGGAGAAGTAAAGCCCGAAGTTAATGCGGGAAGAAAAATTGAGCACTTATATATTTATATAAGTTGAAGATATAGTCTGAACTTGCATGAAAATGTAAGAAGTCTGCTATGCGTCTAGTAAGACTGCATAAGGTTTGCGCCCTTATGCGAACACTCTTGCTTCTTTCGCAATTGTTGACGCAACTATTAAGGCAATCCTGCCTTCCGTCCTAACCCCTGCTTTTGGTCTGTTCATGGACATGAAATTTGTTGGCGTTGGTGACGTACTAAAGATTCGTGTACTACCCAATTCTCTATATACGGTGAGTAAGGGTGGCAAAGGTGAACGCACTACTTTCCGTCAGAAGAAATTCGCCGCTGATGTTGTAATCGCTCCCGAAGAGCACCTAATCACCATCTACACCGATATGTACCGTGTGCTAGCTGGTAAGGAAAATGTTAGCGATTTCATTGCTCTAGTGGTTCTATCCATTCAGCAGGATATGTATGGTGAAGCTCTAAATGCTCTAACCACTGGTCTAACCGCTATCACCAACGGCACTTCTCTAAACAAGACTGGTGCTTTCGATATGAAGACCCTAGTTAAGATGGCTGAAGAGGTTCAGATTAAGAACGCTGGCGTTCGTCCCGTGATTGCTGGTTCCGCTGTTGCTCTAATGAATGTACTACCTGATAGCACTTCTGGTTATCGTATGTATGTTGATGGCAAGGGTGGCTCTGTTGAACTAATTCGTGGTGTGATTGGTTATGATGTTCTAAGACTAGACAACGCTCTAGCCAAAGACGGCGGCATGGTTCTACCTGATGACACTCTATATGTTGTCAGCCCCAACCAAGATAAGCTAGTTAAGGGTGCTGTTTCTAGCGCACTAACCAACTCTAACCAGTTCTATGATAATGCAGATATCACTTCCAATTATACTCATCGTATGAACTACGCTTTCGAGTATGTGTCTGCTGCTAAGGCTGGTATTTACAAGATTACTGAATAATCAAACAATTTAAGGGGAGACTTGTTCTCCCCTTATTTTTAACAAATGGAAGAAATAAACGAAATAAAAGGAGAAAATTATGCCTGTTACTAAAAAGACTACAACTACAAAAGAAGCTGAAGTCGAAAAGAAAGAAACTGTAAACAAGACTGAAGCTGAAAACGAAGCGTTAAAAAAGCAAATTGAAGACCTTCAAGCTCAAATGCAAATGATGGCGAACATGATTGCTTCTTCCAAGACTACTGTTGAAGAGAAGCCCGCACGAAATGATAGATACATTACTTTTGTTAACATGACAACTGGCGCTATCGTCCTGCGTGGTAATAGCATTTACCAAATTGAAGGCCAATTTAATAATAGAAAATTCTTGGAAAAAGAAGCGAGAATTATTGTCAACAATATGAAAAATACAATTGATTCTGGTTATGTTTATATTGCTGATGCCGAATTTGTGAAAGAATGTGACCTTGAAGACACTTATGTAAATTTGTTAAGTGACAAAATGTTAAAAGATTTGCTAAATCACGATGCTTCTTATGTAGTCGAAACCTATAAAAATGTTGCTGATGGGCAAAAGCAAATCATTGTCGATATGCTTGAGTATAAAAAGGCGCATGGTGAACAAGTTGATGCAAATGTACTTATGCAGATTGGCGAACTTGCACATCGGGATTTAATTAATATTGAACCCGAAGAATAAGGAGGTGTAACCTATATGGCTACTTCCTTTGATACAATTATTGATAGAGCTTTAATTGTGGTCAATGACTACAAGCTGTTAAAACTAATCAACAAAAGTCGTGAAGATTTTAATATGTGGTGTGATGGATTTCTTGTAACTGCCGCATCCAATTTTGTTAATTGTCGCCAAAAATTAGACTATGACCTTGATAAGCGAGAATTTGAAGCTGATTTAACTAATATGGAAATTAGCATTTTGGCAGATTTATGGGTGTTGGCATGGTATGAAAGAGAAACCAATGTTGCTACTGGTATCAATACTTTATTGCAAACCAACAACTCTTTCAAGACCCATAGCGCTTCACAAAACTTGAAAGAAAAGGATGCAAGAATTAGCTCATTGTATACAAAACTCCATCAAAAAATGGAGAATGATTACGACCTTCAATACCTTGATGAAATTGATATTTAAGTGAGGTGTTGATTTTGTATACAGAAATGAATGTAAAGAAAAGAATTGATTCAGTTTATAAAATTTTTGCCTTGAGATTAAGTCTTGAGGATGAAAATAGTGATGTAACTTGGGAAGGATACAAGAAATATCTTGAACGCCTCTATGTTTGGTTTTTAGGGTATGGGAACGAAGAAATTTATAATAGTATTCTTGGATTAAAAAAATCTTACAAAGAAACTTCTTTGGATACTGTAAAAACAATTGTTTTCCATATTATCCATATTCTTGAAAAAGGGAAGTGATGGAATGTCGTTGAGATTTTTTGAGAACGCTATGGAATCTGGTAGTTTGCAAATGCCGAATGAAGATTTGCGTGATTTACAACAAGCCGCCATTGATGAAATGTGGGAAGTTACCACGGCAAAGCATACCGTTCTTGAACAAGACGATTTTGGCCCATTAACTTTCCATGAAGTTGAAGTTTGGTTTGACTATGTTGTTGGCGTAACATCAACTTTTATGAAAAACGGCAATGATTACCGAAAGTTAATCTTTAGAAGTATTGACCATGAATGTGATAGAGGGCGGTATTACAAATTTGACGGTTCATATTGGCTTGTTGATTTTACTGACCCCATGATTACTGTTCAAAAGTTTGTTACGGTTAGACGATGCAATAATTGGCTACGGATGATTGACCCAGAAAATGGGGCAATTGTTCAATGGCCTTGTGTTATTAATTATGACGCAACTTCGCCTTCGCCACAAATCGGCTCGGATATTATTTTGCCAAATAACCATCTAACAGTTATAGTGCAAGGTAACAAAGAAACAAGCCGTTTATTCAAACTGAATACAAGATTTATGCTTGGCGGTCGCCCATTTAAGTTACAGGCTTATCAAAATGCCTTGATGCCAAATGACAGCACAGAACAAACTAATCTATTATATTTGGATTTGTACCTTGATGAATTGCATGATGGCGATAACCAAGAATTACAAATTGCAGATAATGGAGATTTTGTTTACACGGTTCAAATTGAATCAAAGGCAAATATAATTGATTTGCAAGTTGGCCGCACTGGCCGTTTGTTTGCTTCTGTCTTATTGAATGGACATGAGGTGGATAGAAAAATTGAATGGAAATCCGATAAACCAGATATCGTTTTGGTTGACTATGAGGGCGAATATACCATTCTAAAGAAATGGTTCAAGCCAATTTTGGTGACGGCCTTTATGGTAGATAATCCAGAAGTAAAGGCAACTATTCAAATTAACGCTGTAAACGTTGATGATTTTGAGCCTGTTGTAAATATTATACCAGATTTTAACAAGATTCGTCAATATGAAATTATTGATTTTTCTGTTGAATTGCTTTATGGTGATAAACCATATGAAGGTTTTACTTCCAAAGTTAGTTTGTCAGAAAATGAACAAATTATGAACAATCAATATTTGTCTATTCAAAATATGGGCGACAACAAATATACTATTAAAGCATTGCGTATTGCTAATGATAAACAACTTTTACATATTGCGATTTATTCAGCGGATGAAAAGATGCTGGCTAATAAGGTTGTGCCTATTAAAATTGTAAGCATGATTGGGTAAGGAGGGGTAGAATGTTTAACAGTTTATCAGCTTTGCCTCAATCTTGCTATAAAATTCTTGAATATTTGGCGGTAGACCCAAACGCTGAAGAGTTATGGAAGATGCTAAAGTATTCTGACTACGATGCTTTAGACAAGCCAAATCTTACTATACAAGAAAAATTGGACATGATTTGGAAAGACGGCCCGCAAGCTAAGTATAGTATTTTTATGACTAATTTGATTGAAGATGCTATGGCCGAAAGTAAATGTATACTAAAAATGTACGATTATTATATCCATGCAGAAAATTTATATAGCAGCACCATTGTATATGCTTTTGATTTTTTGTTTGGTGGGCAAATGTCTTTAGTTAAATATGAAGGCGCTCCAGTATCAAGGGCAGATTTATTTGTGCACAAAATTTTACAATGTCTGAATGGTGTTGAAATTGGTGGCATTGGAAAACTGATGTTCTTTAACAACCAATCTAGATACGACCTCGCAAAAACAACGATTGGCGATTCTAAAAAATTCACGGGTATTCAATTGTTTATGAGCACTGAAATGGGCGATATAGGAATACAAGATGAGTGTTGATTTTGATTTTTTAACAAGGCAATATTTTTATTTTGATAAGCCTGTTCCGTACAATATTAATGAAAATCAAAAACTTTTGGTTGCTCCAATATATGTTGAAGATTTTGAAATTTTTTCGTCAAGCGTTCCCGTGATTTCATTTGAAAAAGATAATGTGCCTGACCCAAAGATTATCCAAATGTCTTATTTGCAGTTTGTTGTTGAAGTTTTGATACCAAATAGCGAAGAAGCTAGACAAGGGTTAATTAATATTTGTAAGCTATGCTTAGGAATTGATAGGCCAGGGATTATCAAAAATGAATTGGGACGCATTTGCTTGATTGACCAAGATAGTGGAATTGTTATTAATGCCAAACAATTTGATGAAATTCGTTCTATTATTATGAAGCAAAACTTTATCAATTATGATGACGAGTATATTAATCCAGAATTGAAAAAAGCTTTGCAAGAGACAAAAGAATTAAGAAACAAAAATATAGAAGTTCCCACTTTGGAAAGAAAGATAGCCATTATCACGGCCCATTGTGGACTTTCTAAAAAAGAACAATTAAGTATGACTTACCGAAGTCATGAACTATTGTTCGATGAAGTTTGTGGTGAAGTTAAATTTACTACCTATACGCCAGCCATGATGTTTGGTGGGAAAGGGAAAGAAATTGAAGATTGGATTTTCAAGAAAAAGAAAGGAAAATTCGATGGTGATGTTATTTCTGTTTCTGATTACAACAAGTCTGGTGGCGGTGATGGTAACATTGCTATGATTCAGCAAACTTCGCAACAAGATTTATTAAATCAACTTAAAAAATAAATTTAACAAGGAGGACAATCAATGATTTCTCAGAATTTTATTGCTGGGCCTGCGATTGCACTAATGCTGGACGAAGCCAACAATCTGCTTGGTGTGGCAAAGACTCTAAGTGACAGCACCCTTGGTTTTACCAATACTGCTGAAGAGGTTAGAGGCGGCCCCGGAAATATGTTATACGGTCGTTATTTCCACGATGCTGGTCTAACCGTATCCCTAACGGATATCATGTTTGGTCTTGAGTATGTTGGTTTCATTACTGGCACTACTCCCACCCAAGGCGGCATTGTGCTAAAGGAAGAACAGCTAACGGTTGCTACTCCCGGCAGTGTTACTGTTTCTGAAACCGCCGTTGCTTTTAATGGTGCAATGATTGGTTGGTATAAGAAGCCTAATGAAACCAACTGGAGCATTGGCACTATCGAAGGCAATACTATGACCATTCCTCGCTCCGAAGCACAGGAAACTTATTGTGTAAAGTATTTCTGGCAGAATATGAACGCTCGTTCTATTCGTATCAGCGCACAATATGTGCCCAAGATTATCCATCTAATCCTAATCAACGACCTATTCCCTGGCGACAAGGGTAATCCCACTGCAATTTCTGCATCTTCTCCTAAGGCTGGCCGTTTGATCACCGATATTCCTCGCTTTAGCTTTGATGGTACAGGCGATTTAACTCTTGAAGCCGCTTCTGCTGCTACCGTGCCCCTAACTGGTTCTGCTCTTGCGGTATCTGAAGGCGACAATTGCGAAGAAGAGCCTTACTATGCTACCATGGTTGAAGAAATCTTCAATGCTAAGTGGCAAGACAATGTACGTTATATTGCTGTTGAAGGCGGCGATGTAGACCTAAAGTCCAATGGCACTGAAACCGTAACTGTTCGTGCTATTTTTGCTGATGGTACTACGGCTCGTATGCCCAATAGCGCATTTACTTTCGCCAAGGAAGCCAAGCCCGTTGCTACTGCAACTGGCGTGACTGTTGGTGCAAATGATGGTATCATTAAGGCTGGAACGGTCGCTGGTGAAGCTGTTATTTCCGTTAATCTAACTGATTACGAAAATATTGTTGAACCCGCATATATTGTCGTTACCGTTACGGGTGCTTGATTATAGGGGAGACTTGTTCTCCCCTATTTTTTAACGAAATGGAGGAAGGCAGATTGTGTGAATATGTTGACAAAAATATATGTAAATTGACAAAAGAAATTTGTCCATACTTGTATTTTTGTAACAAGACACTATCTTGGAAAGAATCTAAGAATATGCCTACCAATTGTAAAATAAAGGAAAAATCTGTTAATATTCCAAAAGGCTATTATGCAGTCGCCTTTGCAAGGAAAGGGCACCTATATGTAAATATCAAAGGCGTTATTTATCCTTTAGATAGCCCCTACAAAAATGGCGAAGTGCCAAATTTTGTTAAGGTGCAAAAGAACAGACAGGGCGATTGGATTATTAAAAAATAATTTTAAGGCGGTGGTATTATGACTGGGCTAAACGAATTTCTTGAATTGTTCGGCGGTCTAACTGTCGCCAACTTAGTGACAATTGGTTTGGCTGGATTCTTTTTAAGATTTGTTTATTTACAAATTAAAAAATATTTTGAAAACAAAATTAAATCTGAAAAAGAAAAAGAGGAAAAATTGGAAAAATGTTTGGCTGCAATTGCTAAATATCCAGAATATAGGCAACAAAGCCGTGATGCTCAAAACAACTTGCAAGGTCAAATTGACGAATTGAAGAAAATTCAAAAGGAAGTTGTTGTTGGCTTGAAAGATTTGCGGTCAACAATGGAAAAGAGAGAAAGAAATAAATTAAGGGATAAACTGCTTCAGTATTATCGCTATTATGCCAATCCCGACAAAAATCCTTCACAATCTTGGACAAGAATGGAACATGACGCTTTTTGGGAATTGTTTAGAGATTATGAAGACCTGAATGGTGATGGATATATGCACTCTGAAGTTCAGCCAGCCATGAATAAATTGAATGTAATTGAGATTGATTCTGAAAAAGAATAAGGAGAAGAATGAAATGAGAGAAATCAAATCTTTGGGTACTATCTACCTTTCAGATTTTGACATTGAAGTAAATCCATATTTGACCTTGACACAAATCCAACAAATTGTTAATGCAATTACAAAATTTGATGTGTGGGCTGAAAGAGAGCAAAATAAAAATTTGCTTGTCTTGTATCATGCGACAAATATTGGTAAAGATAAAATTGAAGAGCTTGGTTATGATTTGCTACATGAATCTGGCCTTATTGATGCGGTTATTGGAATTATCAAGAATTATGAAGATATTGACAAAGCCCTATCTTATACAGAATCATTCCAAAGAATGATTGTACAAATTTCTAAGGAATTGCCTGAACTTACCAAATCTTTTAATAAATTGACGGGTGAGATTGATGGCGCAAAAAATAAGAAATGATAAACAATTGCTTGATGCAATTATGCCACAATTATCTTATGTTGTCAACTTTGTAATGGAGCAAATGCTAAAGAAAAATGAATTAGCAATTAAGCAAATTGTATATAATTCATATCGGCCAAAAGATTATAAAAGAACAGGCGAATTTAATAAGGCTTGGGACAAAACTGTTGAAAAGAACAGCACAAATACAGTTCAAGGTAAGATGTATTATGACCCAGATTCAATGTCGGTAGGCTGGCCTTCGACTGAGCCAGGAACGTCAGAATACGGCAGACACGCTTCGGCCATTGATAACTTTGATGTTCGTCCATATTTGGCGGAGATTATATATGAAGGCTTGTCTGGCCCAGCTTTTGGTCACGGCGTTGAAAATGGCCCATGGCACAATAAGCGTGATGCTTGGGAACGCTTGTTGAAAGAATTGAACCCAAGCCAAGTTGATAAATGGATAAGAGAGGGCTGTAATCAAGCAGGGCTAAAAGTCGAAAGACGAAATGTAAAACTAAAAAGGTATTGATATGATTACGATGGGCATAGATGCATCGACTACGGCAACTGGCGTAGCTGTATTTGATGACGAAAAATTAATTTTTCACGATACAATTAGGCCGAAAGGTGAAGATTGGCGTGATAGGTTGTTTCATCAAGCCCCACTTTTAGATGAAATTATTAAAAAATATAAGCCAGAGAAGGCTTGTATTGAAGATGTGCCTTTGAAATCGACTGGTGGATTAAAGACATTGGTTATTTTGGGCGCAGTACAAGGTATGGTCTATACTACTTTAGCTTCTAATAATGTAGAAGCAGTATTCGTGTCTCCTACTACATGGCGTAGTCAATTGGGGATGTTTGATGGAACAACCGAAGGCAAGAAAAGGGCTGTCTTGAAAGAAAAAGCCATAAAGAAAGCCAATGAAATTTTCGGCCTAAATCTTGGGTGGTTTGGGCCAAACAGCAAAAAATCAGAAGATGATGAAGCTGAAAGCATATTAATTTGCTGGTCATATATCAAGCACGAAAAAAGGAGTGTGAGATATGGGAAGAAGAGGTAACAGCAATTATAGCATTTTGTTTGATGTTGAGTTTGAAACAAAGCAAGTTCGTGCTGAATTAGAAAAAATTCAAAAGAATTTTAAGCCATTAAAATTAAATGTTGATGTTGATACTAAAGAAGCCACAGATGGTGTTAAAAGACTTGAACAGTCTATGGGCGATGCTCAGCTAACATTTAATGCGGCTAACGAAGTTTTTAGAACCACCATCGATGTTATTACTTCAATGGCCGAACAAGTTTATGAACTTGATGGGGCATTAACAGAGTTCAAGAAGGTGTCAAATCTCTCAGGCCAAGCATTAGATGACTATGTTGTTAAGTTACAAAAAATGGGCAACCAAGTTGCTCGAACAGGCTCGGAAATGGTTGACGCTGCCGGGCAATTCCGGAAAAATGGGTTCAATGATGAAGATGCAGCAACTTTGGGCCTTGTGGCATCTAAATTCCAAAATGTAGCTGATGACGCTGTTTCAGCGGGAGATGCGGCCAGTTTCATTATTAGCCAAATGACGGCATTTGATATTGGCGCTGAATCTGCTGAACATATCATCGATGCGGTAAACGAAGTATCGAATTCGTTTAGTGTATCATCTACTGACATTTCCAAATCATTGGGAAATATGTCAGCGGTAATGAACCAAACAGGAGCAAGCTTTGAACAAAGTCTTGGCATTGCAAAAGCAAGGTCAAGTAAAACAGGGTGAATTGACGGGAACATCCTTAGAGCTTTATATACCAAGTTTATATAGCAATATATAAATGGCTTGACTAATCATTAAGGTAAGGTAATAAATATAAAGATTGGATAATCCGCAAGTAAGCGTCCATTGAAATATGGATGAAACTTCACAGACTATCGAAAGCAATCGAGTTTATAACTTGACAAATGTAACTGTATATGGTATTCTTATATAGAATAAGGCGCAAAGCGCACGAAGCGAGTAGAGTACATGGAATTGCCATCCATGGAAGTGCCCTGTAACCAAATTGGTTAAAGATATAGTCGGAACTTATAGGAAACTATAAGAAATATTTGCTAATTAAGGCGAAGAGTATGCCTGAAAAATATTCTTACAATGAAGTAAAGAAAATTTTTGAAAATAAAGGATATAGTCTTTTAGAAAAAGAATATTTTAATAATCGAACAAGAATGAAAGTTGAGAAAGATGGATATTTAGGATATATTACATTAGATTCTTTTAATAGTGGAAAAAGTTTTTCTATTTGTAGTAAATCTAATCCATATTCTATTCAAAATATTCAGCATTATTTATCAATAAACAATACTGGTGCAAGAATTCTGACAAATGAGTATAAAAACAACTCATTAAAATTAAAATTGCAATGTAAATGTGGAAATGTATTTTATAGAAGTTGGTCGGATTTATGCGCGACAACTTATGCGAAGTGCAAAGACTGTACAATCAAAGAGAGAGTTTCAAAAAGAAAAGCAAACAACCAAGACATTATAAAAGAATTTAACCAACAAGGATATCAAATTTTGTCAATGGATTATAAAAATATCGACTCAAGAATTTTATGCAAAGATTCAAAAGGATATATTGGTTATTTTTCTTTACATGGGGTGAGAATGGGTCATCAGTTGAATCCATTCAACCAGCCAGTTTTATCAAAGAATTATCAAATTCATAATTTGAATATATATTTGTTGAATAATCGAAGACAATTAAAAGTTGTGGATATTATTGGTAAAACAGATAATTTTACAACGGATGTATTAAAATGTATTTGCCCCATATGTGGGAAAGAATTTGAAATGCCAAAGGCCACTTTCTTTTTTGGCAAAGATTGTTGTTTTGAATGTGTAAACACTTATTCTAAATATTCGGTTTTAATAGAAAATTGGTTAAAAGATAATGGTTTACATTATATTCGCGAAAAGAAATTTGCAGGATGTGTAGATAAAACTTTCTTGCCTTTTGACTTTTATGTTGAGCAATATAATGTTTGTATAGAAGTAGACGGCGAAGGTCATTATTATCCTGTTCAATTTAATGGTATGGAAAAAGAAAGGGCTTTACAACAATTTCAAATTACTCAGAAGCACGATGAAATTAAAGATGCGTTTTGCAAAAAGGAAAAAACAAAATTATTAAGAATTTCTTACAAAGAAATTAAATCTAACGAATATAAAATTAAATTAGCAAATATTTTCAAAGGCGGCAACCTTTGATAACAAAATGTGCTAACTGCAATTACAGAAGTAACCAGGGTGCGACTTGTTCTTGGCCGAAATAAACAAGGCCAAGCATCTAAAATGGTGAACTGCAATTTTGAAATATGGAATGATAGGGTAACGCCTAAAAACATATTCTTTAATACTCCGACTGGCTATTAGTCAGAAGCTCGGTGAAGA
>NFZJ01007550.1_pt1 | contig 33789 bp, 31 predicted proteins | sample 1095371 | NCBI WGS metagenome assembly NFZJ01 (sample SAMN05181837, study PRJNA323583) | gut metagenome | isolation source: feces | host: Rattus norvegicus | place: Malaysia | collected 2013
GCCCCATGGTACAACCGGAATCCGTTTCTTGGCGGATAAAAACGACGGCCTCCACATCAGCACAGGATAGCAACAGTTGATACAAACTATCGGAATCCCGACCGTCACCGCCATACTTGCGGGTGTCTTCCAAAGTTTCATAGGTAAGAATCAATCTACCGTTAAATTTTTGTTCCGCCCGTTCCAGCATAATACCCAGCAATTTTCTGGTATTAAACGATTTACCTCTGGTTATCACATCGTAGGTTACACGGGGACTAACCTGAGCATCTATCATACGGGCAGCGGCGTGAAAGACATCACCGGAACCCTTTTCAAGAAATCTGAAGTATCCCGTATCGGTAGCAAGTCCCAAAAACAGAATTTCCGCAGTCTCTTTTTCAAGAGGACCTATAATGCCTTCATACAATTGCTGAACCAAATAGGCCGTAGCAGGAGAGTCCGGTTCAATAATGAAGGCGTCAGTTTCCGGACTGGATGTTTTGTGATGATCTATGACAAAAGTATCTATGCTGTGGGCACCGGTAATAAGACTGTCCGGGGGAAAAACCTCTCCGATTCTTTTGAATTCTCCGCAATCAACTATGATTAGACCCACAGAGCCGGTATGAAGTACTGTAGCTTCCCGGGTAAAATGTTTTTCAAAATCTTTCAGTTCTGTCCGTTTAAAAGGACCTGCCGAAACAAGCTGGCATGGCTTGTTCATCTTGTTAAGAATAGCAGCAACTCCCAAAGAAGAAGCGATACAATCTCCGTCAGGCTCTTTGTGTCCTACAACGATAAAACTTGTGTGATTGTCGATAAAATTTTTAAATTTTTGAATTTGGTTATCAGTAAGTATTCGCATATACTAATCCTGTACAGTAAGAAGTGTGATCTGAGGTATAGAAATTCCCTTTATATCCGGGTGCATGAATTTTCTACCGGAAATAATGGGTTTTCCTTCCAAATCCATGTAGATATTGATTTCGGTACGCATGCCGTATTGGGGTGTGTATATACCTGGTTCTACGGAAAAACAACTGCCGGGAAGTAAGTACCTGGCATCGGGAAACTCAGTACCGTCTAAGTTTACTCCACTGCCGTGGTCTTCTGTATCAATACCGTGGCCGGTACGATGCATGATATACTGCCCATAGCCATCTTCCTGAAGACGAGCACGAACTTTCAGATCTAATTCCTTTCCCGTTATCTTAGTGTGTGTCTGTAAGCTTTCCGTTATGGCATTGTACACCACATCTCTGGCGGCACAAAGGTCTGTAAACATTTTTTCCGCTTCCGGGGATGCTTTTGTTCCGAACACTCCCACCCAAGAAATATCCCCATAAATAGGCACATCTTCCCTGATAACACCACTGCCGTCATCTGCCAAACGCTCTTTTGCCCATATATCCAACTGGATAATATCACCTTCCTGTGCAACTGCACACTGGGAAGCGGTTGGAGTATAGTGAGGATTGCCGGAATTTTTGCCAAAAGCAACAATGGGACTGGCATTGGTTTTAAGGTTGTATTTTACAAATTGCTCCAGAATATACGTAACGACAGCTATTTCCGTAAGAGGCTTTTTTGTCTTGTAGTGATAAGAAATAAAGTTCCAAGTATCAGCAACAATTTTGTAGAGTAGAGAAGATGCTCTTTCATGGCTTGCTATACCGGCAGCAGTCAACAATCCCTTGGTTCTCTGTATAAGAGAAGCAGCACTGGTAACTTTTATACCCAGATTTTGCAAAAGAGAAATAAAACCACCGTCTACGGTAGAAATCACGGAAATATCCGAATCCCAAAGAGTCGCCAAGGTCTTTCCTGCAAAACGGGATAAAATGTCCTGTAATTCTTTCTGGGACGAATAATAAAGATACTCTCCGGGAAGATTGTCTAGAGCATGAGGTTCAATGCTGTGAAGAATTTTTAAAGGAGACTCATGGGGCAAAACAACATACACCCATCGTCTTGTGGTAAAAATGTCGGCAGACAACTGCAACAAACTCTTGGTCAATCCGTCTCTGCCGGCAAAATCTGTAAAAAGCCAGCCGTCTACATTCGATACGGCTGACTCTTCTTTTGTTGCGTATTGTATTTTTTCAACAGAGTTCATATTAATATTCGAACTCTAAAGTATCTACACTGGCGGCTTCAGAAAAATCCATATAAGCAGGAGCAACGGCCCAAAGATTATCGGGGCTGGTAACGGGAGGCAGTGTTAACAATACTTTAAAAAACTCTCCGTTTTGATACATAACAGTCATAAAGGGGTTAATTCCCGGAGGACATGTTCTGTAGTTTAATTTTCTAGGATATTCCTGACTCCACCTTTTAGGAATTTGAACCTGTGCTATTCCGGAATCATGTTTTGCATACATAACAATAACAACGTCTTTGTGATCAAAAACCTTGTACACTACGGCATTTCGATAGGTGAGAGCACTGGGCTCATAGGCAAGCTCTTCCTGCTGTGCTTCCTGGGCAAAAGCTACAACTGTTGCCAAGCAAAAAGCAACCAAAAGAGCACTAAGGGTTTTCTTCATGTTTGAACTCCTTTTCCTTTTTTTTTCACAAAACAGTGATTTTACAGCAATGCCAACATAATGGCTTTTATGGTATGCTTTCGGTTTTCTGCTTGCTCCCATACAAGACTTTGAGGTCCTTCAAAAACTTCTTCCGTTACCTCTTCACCCTTGATTGCAGGAAGACAATGCATAAACACTGTGGAATCCTTTCCTGTCGCAGCCATTAAAGCCTTGTTTACCTGATAAGGCTTTAACATTGCCTTGCGGGTTTCCTTATGGGCTTCTTCACCCATGGAAGTCCACACATCAGTATAAACCGAATCGGCGTCTTTTACAAGGGAAATATCATGAGAAATAGTTATCTTTGACCCATTTTTTTCGGCAAAACCGTTACAAAGGGAAACAATATCCTCTGCGGGAAACAACTCTTTCGGTGCAATGATAGTGATGTTTATTCCCAGCTTTGCACATATAATCATCAAGGAACGGGCAACATTATTCCGACCGTCTCCTACAAAAGCCACGTTCAGCCCTTGCAATTTTCCGAATTTTTCTTTAAGAGTCATTACGTCTGCCAAAGCCTGCGTGGGGTGAAACTCATCAGTTAAGCCGTTGATAACAGGTATACCTGCATACTGAGCCAAAAGCTCTGCATGTTTTTGAGAAAATCCTCGGAATTCAATGGCAGAAAACATTCTTCCCAAAACCCGGGCAGTATCTGCAACAGATTCTTTGTCCCCCAACTGAATATCATTGGAAGAAAGAAAAACCGGATGACCGCCTTCTTCCCCGAATGCCGTTTCAAAGGAACAACGGGTACGGGTGGAACGTTTTTCAAAAATCAAAGCTATTGTCTTTCCTAAAAAGCGTTGGTGAATTTCACCTCTACGGGCTTCCGCTTTAACTTGCAGGGCAATATCCAATATATGGAGTATTTCATGAGGTGTGTAATCAAGCCAGTTCAAAAGAGAACGACCTTTAAATGGAGACTTAAAAATTTCCGGTAACATTAGTTCCTCCGATATGGGGCAACGCATATGTGCATTGAGAATAAAAAAAAGGGTAATTTGCAAAGAACAAATTACCCTTCAATAGCGACAATAGGGATCGAACCTATGACCGAACGGATATGAGCCGTTTGCTCTACCTACTGAGCTATGTCGCCGTAACGTGAAAGACTATATCACGGTATAAAAAAAAAGTCAAGAGTCGGAATATAATTTTTTTCCCGTACCTTGACACGTTTTTTTCTATAAGTATAATGAAACAGAGTTTATTTTGTATGCTTATATAAGGAGTTCCCATGTCAGGACATAGTAAGTGGGCCACCATTAAACACGCCAAAGGTGCTGCTGACGCAAAACGCGGTCAGTTATTTACAAAGTTCATTAAGGAAATTTCAATTGCAGCCCGTATGGGTGGTGGCGATCCGGCTGCAAACCCCCGTTTGCGTACTGCTATTTTGAAAGCTCGTGCAGCTAACATGCCCAAGGATAATATCGAAAGAGCTATCAAGAAAGGTACCGGTGAACTGGGCGGAGCCGTGTACGAAGAGAAGTTGTATGAAGGATACGGACCGGGCGGTGTTGCTATTCTTGTAGAAGTTTTGACAGACAATAACAATCGTGCTGCTGCCAATGTTCGCAATATTTTCTCAAAATCCGGCGGTAACTTGGGTGCTACAGGTTCTGTTGCTTACATGTTTAACCGCAAAGGTGTTATTGAGTACGATGCAGAAGCTGTAAAAGAAGACGAAGTTATGGAAGTTGCCTTGGAAGCCGGTGCCGAAGACATCGTTACAGAAGACGGTGTTATTACCGTTACTACCGATCCGGCAGACTTTGAAGGCGTTTTGGAAGTATTGCAGGGTAAAGGATACGAATCTGTTTCTGCAGAAGTAGCCATGGTTCCCGATATGTATTCCAGCGTTGATACAGAAACAGCAACTAAACTTCAGAAACTTATCGATCGTCTTGAAGAAGATGACGATGTACAGAACGTGTACACAAACGCTGATTTCCCGGAAGGTTTTGGTGAAGAATAATTCTGTTGAATTTTCTTTTTTGCCGGGAACGGTAAAAACCGGGGCTCAGAGCTCCGGTTTTTTTGTCGGTAAAGGAGAAAAAGTCAGACGCATTGTGGGAATAGACCCTGGCTTGGCTTCTACCGGTTATGGTATCATAGACGTAACAGGAAATCGCTACAGACTTGTAAGTTACGGCGTTATTTCTACCGATGCAGCTACGCCCCACGGTGAGCGTTTGTTGGCTATTTATTCCCGTCTGGTGGCAATTATCGGGGAATTTGAACCACAGGAAGCTTCTATGGAAACCTTGTATTTTGCCCGGAATGCTTCCAGTGCTATGGCAGTAGCTGAAGCCAGAGGGGTGATTACCCTGTGTTTTGCCCAGCATTGTATTCCCTTATCCGAATATACTCCTAATATTATAAAAAAGTCTGTTTCCGGTACGGCATCAGCCAATAAAGAGGTAGTGCAAGACTATGTCCGATTGTTGTTAGGATTGGAAGTTGTTCCCCGTCCTGATCATGCAGCAGATGCTTTGGCAGCCGCCATAACTCATATACATGCTTCCGTCTTGTAAAAACAGAACAAACATCAATGCAGACTGGATTTTTTTTTGTGTTTTTATGATACAATAGATTTGTATATATAATAATGTTTTACTTGCTTTTCCTGAAACAAGAAATCCGTAAACAGTCTGTTTACGGATTGTAAACACACCTTTTACAAAGTGAAAACAGTCCTTTTACGGAAGGGAAACACACTGTTTACGCTTTTTTTTGCTACTGAAAAAATAAATTTTGTCACCGAAAAATTTTATTTTGCAAAACAGTAAAAGGGTGTATAATAAAACACTGAAAGGAGATGTATCCGATGAAAAAAACGATAGTAATGGCAGTATTGCTAATTAACATGGTGGTGGCTGTTTTCGGAACAGATTTTGAAGAGAGAATCACAGAAAAAAAGTGGTACCGGGATTATTTTAACGAGGTTATTTATCGGAAAGACAGGAACATCATAATTGAATATCAACCTCTTTTCACAAAAGAAGAAAACATAAACTTTTATGATGGTGCATATGATGATATGATATATTGGTTCACTGAGTCAGCCAGGTATCGGGATCGTATTAGTTGGAACAGATTTGATGACAGTGAATATGGTTCTTCTATTAATATAGGTATCGTGCCGGGATTCTGGTGTAAAGCCAAGAAAGTTGCCACCGATTTGTATGAGCTTGAGCTTGAGGATGTACGTATTTCTCAGGAAGTATATGAAGATCTTTTGGAACGTGGACATGACATGAAATTTGCATTGGATGCAACGGAGCCGGAGTACAGCCTGTATTTCCGGTTTGACGGGGAGTATTTGTATATCTATCTGGAAGACGGAAAAACATTGTATGCAACATACTGTGCTTATGATGAATCAGAAGAAGAGGCTTTGCACGAAGCAATCCGCACCAATGAATTTGACATGACAAAGATAACTTTTCCCCGGCATGCAGACGGTACCTGCGATTATGAACGCGGCGGAGGTGTACCGGGAAAAAAGATAGTAAACGGGGTGTATCGGGCACAGGACAATCTGCGGCTCCGGGAAACAGGAGGCACCTCCGGTGAGATTATAACCACAATGAAGGCAGATACCTATGTGAGAATACTTTCATTGGGTAAGGAAGAGACAATAGACAGCATAACGGACAACTGGGTAGAAGTAGAGACTCAGTTTGGGGCAAAAAACCTTGAGGGTGATTTTATTGACGGTGAAGTCGGCTGGTGCTTCGGTGGCTATTTAAAGTAGATAGTTGGGTGTAAAGCCATCGTGGCTATTTAAGATAAATACTGGGCATACAGCCGTAGCGGTTACTTAAAGTAAAAACTGGGGTGTAACACCACCGCGGCTACTTAAAGTAGATATTTGGGTGTAAAGCCGCCGCGGCTATTTAAGGTAGCTATTAGGGTATAAAGCCAGTATGCAATAATTAAAAGGTGCAAAGATGTTTGAAGATGAATTTTCAGCATTACAGGCAGATATGGTCGATATCTGCAACGAGTATTCTAAAGGGATGGCAGATAAAATTTTTATTTATGCTGCAAATGAAGGCATGATTTTAACCCATCATTTTTATTGTATAAATAATAAAATTTATGATTGTCATAAATTAAACGATTCCGGTTTACAGATTAAATTTGATGTTTCTAAGGATTGTCAAGGCAAAGTATTAGACATACTAAACGAAGATACACAAAAAATTGAATCTGTTTGCAACAAATATGGGCAGTCGGTACCCAAATTGATGAAGCTTATATATGAACCAAAGACAAAAAAATTCAATGCCGAATATACATATGAAAACCAAACTTCTGATGATGTTTCGGTCTTTGATAATTACGATGCCTGGTTTGAAGAAGAGCAAAGGCGGCTTGAAAAGATACGGGGCAGATAAACTGCTGAATTCGGCATAACACAAATGCCGGTAAATAAACCAAAAATCTATAATATACATTAAGGAATAACAGATGAGAGACACAGTAAAAACAGAAGAATATTTTAGGAAAAGATATGATAAAGATGCGTCTGATCTTGCTGAACGGATGAGTAAATATGAAGAGGTAATAAGCCATCCGGAAAAATATAATGTATGGTCGTATAAGTATCACATATATATGGAAGCAGCTGCCAAATTTTATGCAGGCTATTCCCTGGGACTTGGTATGAATGAACTGCTTCCCGAAGTAGACCTTATCATAAGAAATTTGATTGACACAACGATAGAAATGGATCGTGGCTATGATGATATGGAAATGATTATATACTTAATCATTCTTTTTAACCGGACAGAATTTCTGGATGAATATAATGAGTTGTTACAAAAATCGAAAATGCGGGATTTTTACCTGGATTATCTTGTACAGACAGTAGACCCCACCTGGCAGATAAGTACAGAAAAACTGCGTTTCCCCAAAGAGACCAATTCGGTATACGAGGTGGTGATGCTGTCAAAGGAAAACAAGGCGGAAGCCGTCCAGCGGTTAAAGAGGTATCTTAAAAGGCAGTGGTTTATGTCATTAACCGAAGGTGTTATAACCAACCGGGATCTGAAAATAGGGTGGTACCGGGGGTATTGGTGCATCGCCGCCGCCGCTTTAGTAAAAGCCCTCAAACTTGACGATACGGAACTGAAAGACTGTAAATACTATCCCTACGATATGGCTCATTTTTGTTGAATCAATTTAACGAAACCGAAGATATGACACTGTATGTAAAACTATCTACTCGAAAAACTCTTTATTTTTTAAAGTTTTTCGAGTAGAATAAATGTATGGAAAAACAAATTCAACGGGATTTTTACCTAAATCAACTGATTGCCAATAAAGACAGGTCTGTCTGCAAAGTGGTCACCGGAATGCGCCGCAGCGGTAAATCCTATCTGCTTTTTACCCTGTTTTATGAGTGGCTTTTGGACAACGGTGTTCCTGAAAACCGTATTATAAAAATCGACTTGGAAACCCAAAAAAACAAACCCTTCCGGGACAGCGAAAAATTATACAGTCATTTAAAATCTTTGTTCAGGGATGAAGAACGCTACTATATCTTGTTGGACGAGATTCAGGAAGTTGACGGTTTTGAAGATCTGGTCAACGGACTTATGGTGGACCATAACTGTGATGTGTACATTACGGGAAGCAATGCAAAACTGCTTTCAAAAGATATTAACACGCGGTTTCGGGGGAGAAGTGTTCAGATAAAAGTCTTTCCTCTTTCTTTCCTCGAATTTTATTCCGCCCGTCAAACGGAAAGGGAGAACATAAAAGACATCTTTGACGAATTTATGCTTTACGGTTCTCTGCCGTATCTGAATGAGCTGTCTGCCCGGAATGAAAAAATCGAATACCTGAATTCCATTTGGGAAACCCTGCTGTACCGTGACATTATCGACCGCTACAAAATCCGCAATGAACATATTCTGGATGCGGTTTTTGATTTTCTGTGTTCCAACATCGGCTCCTATGTCAATGCCAATAAAATTGCCAACACACTGAAATCCAACGGTTATAAAGAAATTACCGATGACACGGTGGGGAATTATCTTGAATACTTATGTGAATCCTTTTTGTTCTATAAGGTACAGCGTTACGACATCAGAGGAAGGCATTATCTAAAAACACAAAATAAATATTACATCAGCGATTTGGGGGTTCGCAATGCCAAGCTGAAGTTCCGCCAGATTGAAGTGACACATTCCCTTGAAAATATCATTTATCTTGAACTGATAAAACAGGGATTTATTGTGGATATCGGAAAAAATGACAATCGGGAAATCGATTTTGTTGTCCGCTCTCTTGACGGTAACCAGTGGTATATACAGGTGGCTTACACTCTGCAGGGAGAAGAAAAACTTCAGCAGGAAACAGCTTCATTAAAAAATATCAAAGACGGATACAGGAGAATCATTTTGACTATGGATGACGATCCCTTTGAAAATCTGGAGGGCGGCATAAAAAAAATCAATGTGTTCGATTTCCTGTTGGGCAAAAAATACTTGGGTACAATATAAAAATAAAAGGGAGGTAAAATAATGAGTGCATATTTTGAATTTAATTTTGAGGAATTAGATAACGATGAGTTACGAATTAACGGAAAGAGTTCTTATTCAGATCAGTGGAGAAGTATTATCATAAAAAAAGAGTGGATAGCCTGGATAATAACCACATTGAGGAATCTTACCTATAAGGACTATAACACATGGGAGAAAACTGTCGGAATTAACTATGAAGACTGCAGATTAGTTATACTGATAAGCTTATTTGAAAAAGAGTATTCATACATCGTAATATTTCCAAATTGGAAGGATAAAAGCCGGAGAACACCGTCAATTAAAATACCTTATTTATCCTGGAACAAAAGATTGCTGATGTCGGAATTCATAGAGCCCTTTTTGGTTGCGTTATCACAATTCCTTACGGAAGAAGAAAGGGGAAAACTGCCGCCCCCCTGGAGTGAAAGGGAAGAGGAAGAGAAAAAGAAAGGGAAGAGGAAAAGAAAAAAAGACGACCAATCCGACGACGGAAGAATTTCAGTACGGTTTGTAGGCGAAATTGACCCCAGGGACTATTTTGGGTGGTGAAATGGGAATAAGCTTATCGGTAGCAAAATGAAAAAAAATCAGACATTTTTAGTGGCAGTGTTTAAATATTCTTTTATATTTCTTGTTTTAATGCAGAATGGCGGAAAGCCTGGTTTTTGCGTCAGCAAAAATGTGCCTATACATACAAGAATATATCATGATTGTGTATTATGGGAGAGGTGAGTGGAATCATATAAAAACAAATAAAATAGTAATCTATAATAATGAGGATTGGTTCCGGCATGTCTTTGAGTGAAAATTTTAATAAGAAAATAGAACTTTCTCGTCAAATTATTAATCCACTGTTAGACAATTTGAATGAAGAATTAATTAATAAAAAGAAAGAAGCCTATTTTACAAATGCACAAAATATAACAAGTATTACCCCTTTAGAATTTTATTTTGGTTTCTGTTTTTTTAATTATTTTAATGTCATTTTTTACTTTAAGGATGATTCCTTAAATTGGACTGCATATTCTTGTGTAAATAAAACATTTCCCATACATAGCGATAGAGACTATAAAATAACTGATTATTTGTTAATAATTTCAGATATTGAGAATACGTTAATACCTTTTATTCCAGATAAATATTTCAAAGAAATGAAATCTGACAATTATGTTGCTTATACTACTCGTTTAAACTTTATAACTTGTTCAGGTGAAGAATTCAGTGAGCTAAAACGGGCTGAACAAAATGACAATTTTAAGACAACAGACGAATGTCTTGATTTTATGATTGAAGAAGTAAAAAAAGCGTTTGGTTCAGATGCCGAAAACTTTAAAATCATAGATAATTATGATTATCATGGGTGGCATATAAATTTTACCTTTGAAGCATATAAAACATTTACGGTAAAAATCATACACGAACTGGAAGATGGAGCTCAGATTGTAATAGGAAGTGATGAACAAATAAGAAATGGAAATTATGAACATTGGTTTAATATCCCCATGTCTGCAAATGATTTTGGAAGATTAACAGCAAAAGAATTCCTTGCCCAATTAAAGCAGAATCTTGAGTTGCGTCTTAATAAGTATTAACCACCTGTCACCCTACAGAAGACACTCTTTTTTACCACTATAATTAATGTAAATTGGATGTCTATATGGCAAATTTATATAAAGAATTAGGAAAATTGATGGTTGAAATCATAGATGATGAATGGAATAAGGTTATCATAGTTCCTACCAATCAATCTTTAATGGGCATAGTCCAGCGAGCACGGGCTTATTTGTCGTGTCGAGCTTGTGGAGACACCCTTCCTAAAGATTCTTCGGGAGGACATTTGTCCCTCGAAAGGACAATGTACTTCGGGCTGAGAATTCTATTATTTCTGCTAGACACAGCAGACAGTCTAGCTAGACACAGTGGCCATCCTAGCTAGGTTTAAAGCTGATACTAGACGTGTTGTGCGGTCATTCTAGCTTGGTTTAAAGCCAAGACTAGACGTATTGTATCAGTAATCATCGAGGGTGTATCTCTGGACAGAACGATGCTTGCAAATAGTACGGAGTACGAAAAGGGGTGTCCAGTTATCCATTACTTTTTTCTTAAACTGCCCAATGTAAGACATACTACAAAAGCCACCGTGTTTACTAATACAATAGTTGCTCCTGATACAGAGTCCCAGTAATAGGATATTATAAGACCGATAACCGAAGACAGTAAAGAAATAAGAACGGAAGTTAACACATAACTCCTGCTGGAGCGGGTAACAAGACGTGCAGCTGCTGCCGGTAACACTAGCAAAGAGTTAATGACCAAAAGTCCTGTCCAGTGAATGGAAACTGCCACGATAAGGGCTGTAGTTAAAGCAAAAAGCTGTTCAATAAAAAAGACGGAAACGCCTCTGCTTTTGGCAAAGGTTCTGTGCATATTCGTCAAAAGCATCTTATTGTAAAACAACGTCCAAATAATAATAACCAGCAAAGCAACGACTAAAAGCAACGCTATTTCCGAAGGTTGTATACTTAAAATATCCCCTACAAGATATTTTTGATATTTTGCAAAATTGCCGGTAGCAGAAAGAAGCACCAAACCCAAGGCAACTGCAGCGGACGAAAACACACCGATTATAGTATCTGCGGAAGTTTTTCCCTTTGTCTTTACGGTTATAATGGCACATCCCAAAAGAAGAGAAAAAACTACCATGGAAAGAATAGGATTTTTTATACCCAATATGATTCCCAAAGCAATCCCGGTTAATGCTGAGTGTCCGATAGCATCAGAGTAAAACGCCATATTATTAGACACCACAAAACTGCCAAGTCCACCGAATAGAGGAGCTGCCACTAAAACCGCCAAAAATGCGTTTTTCATAAAAGTAGGTTCCAACCAAGCAAAGGGGAGACACATATCAATAATATCATATATAACATTCATATGGTGTATGCTCCTGTTCCGAAAACCCGGGCAAAAGCCGGTGTGGCATATACCTGCTGAGGTGTACCTTCTGCCAATATGGTTTTATCTATAAGAATCACCTTATCTGCATATTTTGCTACCAGATCCAAATCATGAGAAATAAGCAGAATGGTGATATCGTAGCTGTGGCGAAGCTGGGAAACCAGATTATAAAACAAAGCAAGGCCGTTTTTATCAATGCCGGAAACAGGTTCATCCAAAAGAAGAATATCCGGTATAGGATTGATAGCCAAAGCCAGCATGACCCGTTGCATTTCTCCCCCGGAAAGCTCACAAAGCCGTCTGGTAGCTAAGGCTTCTGCGTGGGTAACGGAAAGAATACGACGGACTTCTTCTTTGTCTTTTTTCCGAGGTGGTAACCACACCGGACGGGATGAAATACCGGCTAAAATCAAATCGCTTACAGAAACAGGACTGTTTTGGTCAACTGTCAACTGTTGCGGTACATAGCCAAAAAGAGGTTTGGAAGTACAGAAACTGTTGTTTTTCATAAAATGAATTTCTCCGGTGTGGGGAATTTCATGTAACAAGGTTTTCAACAGTGTGGTTTTTCCTGCCCCGTTTTTTCCGATAATTGCCGTTAATTCTCCGCAGTGAACGTGGATATTCACGTCTTCCAGTATATATTGATTGTGCATCTTAACAGATAAGTGTTGAATACGGGTACAACAGACATGGTCAGAGTCTTTATCTTTTTGAGTATGACGCTCCTTACAGAGGGTACAACTTTCATGATTACACTCTTTGGTGTGGTGTACCTCAAAACTGTGTGGCGATTTTTTATGGGGAGAAAACGTTTCCAACTTCATACAAAAAGTATATACTTTTTTGCTTCTTTATACAATTTCCCGGACTTGAGGGACAGCTATGCTCCTGAAAGTTCCGAAAGTCCTGCTGACTTGAGGAACGGATACCCCCCACGAGCCAAAAGCCCGCAGGGTGGGGTAACAGCAAGCCCCTGGGGAACTCATGTCCCAACTGTAAAGGGCTATTTCTCTGTTATTGCTCCCACAGTTCCGGTTGAGCTTCGGCTTCCAACAGGTTTTCTTGGGAGTCTTCCAGTACATGAAAAAAGTCCAAGCCTGTCCGCTCCTCCACTTGGTCAACAGGAACAGCATAAGAATAGAAAGACTGATCTGATTTTTCGTTAGGTAAAATAAAACCTATCATCTGGGGTTCCCCCTGAGCACCGGTAGGAGCAAAAAGCACTTTGTAATAGTACTCTGGTACGGCAACTTTGTTTTCACCGATGGTAGGATACTGTTCCTTTTCCAAAATCGGTCCGGTAACAATGTATACACTGTCAAAGGCTTCCACCCAGTTGCGGACTTCTTCCTCCAGATTTTTCCATACACCGCGATTAAAGCCGGGAACTTGAGGACTCATATTGCTCATATAAAAAGATTCGCTCATGGTTTCTTCACTCCACGCCATATCTGCTGCAGGAGCTAAATGTCCCCGGTCATAACCGGAACCCTTATAGTCAGCCAAAGAGGCAGACCCAGTAGAAATAGAAGGGTCGGCACGGAAATTATCACCCCGTTCTGCTACCTTGTTTAATTCCTCCCTGTTGATTTCGTAGGCAACCCATTCCGGCTGCTCGTAAGACTCCCGATAACACAGGGTAAAACCTGCGTACCTGTGTATTTCGTGGTCAGAACCGGTACCGTCTTGCTGGCTGTTTCCCCGGCACAGGGGTATTTCCAAAGAGGCAGGAAGAGCATCCCGGGAAAAAGAGCCGGAAACGGGAACCGAAGATTCATCGGAAGCGATGTTCCCTTGACTGCGTGAGGGCAGAGGAGCTTCTTCGGAAACGTCGGAAACGTTAGGAACTGCCGAAGCCGTTTGGGAAGAGTCGGAAGCCGGCTGCCGGGCAAGAGCCTGTCCCCCTTCTTCCGATGGGTTTTCCCAAGGCAATGTGGCAGGCAACTCTATTTCCGTCACCTGATACACCGCATCAATTACCTGCTTTCTTGGGCCAAAAACATACAGCACACCTACGGCAACAAGGACAAGGCATAAAACAATAAGAACAACACGTGATATTTTCCGGGATTTCTTTGTCTTTTTACTCATTTTTTTATACTACCATCCTTTTCTCTTTTTTTCCAGTAAAAAAGAAACCCGGAGCCAGCACCCGCCGGCAGCACAAGTAAGATATTCGCCGCCGGTACAAGCTGCTGCCTACAGAACAAACCACACCCGTTACAAAATAATGTGGCATTCGTGTTGCAGTAAGCCCCATGCCGTGATACACTAATACACGGAAACATAATAAGATATGAAAAGTAAGGATAAAACAGAACACCGAAAACACTTTGAAATTCCCTGCGGTACCGTATGGGTAACCTGCCTACAGTATGTTGCCGATACACCGCCGTGGGATTTGTGCCGCCGGTGGCGGTGCCGCTGACAGCGGCGTATATATCACTGATACGGGGTTGCATGACAGCCCCGGAAAGGAGTCTGTTTATGTTGAAATATGTATTGCGGGAAAACCTGCTGACAGCAGATCCCAATGACTACACAGCACAGACAGTGGATTCCCGGTCATACACGGGAGAGGAAATCGTTGATTTGATGATGAAACGAGGCAGCACGCTGACAAAAGCAGATGCACTGGCAGCAGTTGAACTGTATAACGAAGTCTGTGCAGAATTGATTGCCGACGGAGCCAACATCGTTACCCCGATTTTCCGTACCGGACTTTCCATTTCCGGCGTGTTCGAAGGGGCTACAGACAGCTATGACCCTGCCCGTCACACCATAAAGGTGAACTTGCAGGCAGGACAGCTTTTGCAAAAAGCCCTTACCACGGTGAAGACAGAAAAAGGTACTGCACCGACTGATACAAATCCCTACATCGTGGAAGTAATTGACGTGAACAGCGGTGCCAAAAATGAAACAATCACCAAAGGCGGCATTGTACAGCTGGCAGGCACGCGGCTTAAATTCAACCCCGCTGACGAGACACAGGGAATCTTCTTGATTGCAGAAGATGGTACGAAAACCCGTGCAACAGTGATAGCAGAAAACAAGCCCAAACGACTGATGTTTTTGGTTCCCCCGGACCTTGCTACAGGTACGTATACCCTAGAGGTACGGACAAAAGTTCATGACAGCAGTACAGAGCTAAAGAATATCAAAGCGGGCAGGTTTGCAAAGCCGGTCACCTGTACATAAGGATACCTGAGGAGACCCCGCAGCTACGCCTGAGGAGTCTCCTCAATTATACATGAGGATATTCCTCAGTTATGCATGAGGAGTCTCCTCAACTCCCCCTGCATAGCAGAGGTACAGCAGGGGCGGCACCGTACGTTACGTGTCGATGGGTACAATTCTGGGGGTTCGACAACACGTTCAAATATTGCGAGGTATGAAAGGCGGGCAGAGCAATATTTGGGGGCTTACTTGTCGTGTCGAGCCTGTCGAGACACCTTTACGTGTTGCAATCATTGATGGGTAGAGCAAGAGTCCCTACCGAGGGGTATTATAGTAAAAAAGAGTATATAGAACTATGAAAAAGCAGATAGGGATATGTGCACTGATAGCAGTGCTGGTACTGGTGGCAGTCGGTTGTGCCAGTTTCACCGCAGAAACGAAATATATCACCAATACAGCCTTTATTACAGCGGTAGAGGAGGAAACAGATATTAACTGGACAAAGGAAGAAGACGGCACGGTACGGCTGACACGGGAAAATCTGGAAGCTATCCGAGCTGTCAAGGAGCTGTATCTAAGTTATGCGGAGTTGACCGACCTTTCCGGTATTGAATGGTTTACCGGACTGGAAGTTTTAGACTGTGGTGGCAATTATCTTAGGTTGCTGGACGTGTCAAAAAACACCAAACTGGAGTGGCTGGACTGCTACGACAATCAGCTGAGGTCGCTGGTTCTGCCACAAAGCACCGCACTGAGAGTACTAAAGTGTTTCGACAATCAGCTAAGGTCGCTGGACGTGTCCCACAACCCCGCGCTGTCAACGCTGCACTGTTCTAGCAATCAGCTGAGGTCGTTGGATGTGTCACATAATACCGTATTGAACTATCTGTACTGTTACAACAATCAGCTCAGTGAGCTGGATCTGTGGTACAACACTGCACTGGAAGAACTGTCCTGCGTCGGTAATCAGTTGACAGAGCTGGATCTGTCATATAATACCAAACTGGAAATACTGTGGTGCGAAGAAAATCAACTGAGGAAGCTGGACCTGTCCCACAACACCGCACTGACAAGGCTGGTCTGCGGTGGTAATCAGTTGACGTCGCTGGACGTGTCGCAAAACACCGTACTGGAAGTATTATACTGTGGCAGCAATCAGCTCAGTGGGCTGGATTTGTCGCAAAACACTGCACTGGAGCTGCTAGACTGCTGCGAAAATCAGCTGAGGTCGCTGGACGTGTCGCAAAACACCGCACTGGAGCATCTGTCCTGTTACGAAAATCAGCTGAGGTCGCTGGATCTGTCCCACAACACCAAACTGATATATCTGTCCTGTACTAACAATCAGCTCAGTGAACTGGATCTTTCGCACAACACCTATCTGGAGTTTCTGCACTGCGGTAGTCAGAAGAGAGATAACGGCGATGTGCAGCAGTTAACACTGACATTGACGGCGGAGCAGAGGAAAAAATGGGACTGGTATTGGGCAGACGCAATATATAAAGACGGTAATAATTACGATGTAAGGATTAAGGAGTAAAACCACGTACTGTAATCATTGATGGGTAGAATAGAGAGTACGACAATGATGGGGAAATTCTTCGGGTTCGACAGTCCGTACGTGTTGATGGGTACAATTCTGGGGGTTCAACAACACGTTCAAATATTGCGGGGGGTACGAAAGTAAGTAGAGCAATATTTGAGGGCTTGTAGGTCAGATTCCTTACGTACTGATAAGCGAAATTTCGTGGGTACAACAGTACGTTCAAATATTGCGAGGGTACGAAAGGTGGGCAGAGCAATATTTGGGGGTTGGGGGACAAGGGTGCCTTGTTTGTTACAGCGTACGTTGCAATTGTTCCAGTTCCGTTGTGGAAAGTCCTGTAAAAGATGCCACTGTTTCAAGGGGAACGCCTTGCTTTAGCGCAGCTACCGCTGTTTGTAAACGTCCCCTTTCTTCTCCGATTTCAATACCCCGTGCTTCCCCGATTTTTACACCTTCAGCCTTACCTTCGTACCATTTGTCATACAAGTCTAGTTCATACTTCATGTGTGGCCTCCCGTCAGGAAAAAGTCGTTTGAAGGCAGTTACTTTATCAGCAATGGGGCGGGCTTCCTCTGTAACAGTGTCAGTGGATAAGTATTGCAACAATGCCCGTAATCTGGGGTCTTTTGCCTTTTCAAACGCACCCGTATTATACACGATTTTCACTTGCCCGTCATCAATTTCCCGTCCGTTTTGTTTCCAAACGGTTTGACTTTCATAAACCGGGAAACCATCTCCGCATAAATCAAAGTTACAGATAAAAATTACATAAGACTTTTTCAGTTGGTCGTAGGGATTTCCTCTCAAAAGTGAGTCTACATCGATAGCGGAGTGGTAATATCGCATACGTTTAACTAGGTTTGTTTTGTACGCTGTTTGCATTTCGATGTTATAGATTTCGTTGTCGCCCTCTAAATACACGTCCATTCTAATACCCTTTGTTTGTGGGAAAAGGTTGACCTCTTTCTGGGCTTCTAAATATATAACTTTACTTATTTTTATACCCATCAGCATTTCAAGGAAAAGTTTACAGAACTCTTCGTCTTTCATAATTTGGCTGAATAGATAATCATCTGTCAAAGTTAAATTTTTCCAATCTTTCATCGGTGAACCTCCTATAATAATTATTGCTAAAAACTTTTCTTTTTCGGCAGATTCAAAGAAAAAACTTGGAATTTTTTGTAAGATTTCTCGGGACGTTTGTCCCTCAAAAAGACATAGGGTTTTAGGTGGGTGAGTTTGCTAACGGTGGGGTATACGGGTTTTGCTTTGGAATGACCCGGTGACTCCGCCTGCTTGACGGACTGGTACAAAAACGAGTCATACCCGTTATATTGAATATTTGGTTAAAATGAGATAAAATCGGGCGCATAAGGATTTACTATGAGCGAAGAAAAGAGAAAAATTGATGAGTCCACTTTGGACGCTTTATTGTATCTGTCTCGACTGTCTCCCGAATGTACAAATCTTGCGGTATTGAAAGAGCAGGTAGAACAAATTGTCGGTTATTTTGACATTCTTTCTGAATATACAGATAATGAAAACCCCTATGAAGCATATCCTGCTACAGATTCCGAAAAACTGCGGGAAGATGAAATAGTTCAGGGGCTTGATATCCCTGATGTTAAAAAGATGTCTGATGAATTCTTAGATGGCTATTTCCGAGTTCCCAAAGTGTTGGGAGAGGGAGCTTAACATGGCATACAACATGAAAACAATAGAAGGCGTCAAAGCTGCTTTGGCAGAAGGTGTTACTACCAGCCGTCAGTTGGTAGAAAAGACTGCACAAGTGTTTCAGTCAGACAAAGACAGTGCCTTGCCTTTGAATGCTTTTTTGGAAATATATCAAAATGCTTTGGATATGGCAGAAGCCACAGATGTTCTCAGAAAAGAAGCTTCCCTAAAAGGTAAAGAGGCTTTGGATGCTCTGTTACAGGAAAAGCCTCTGTTGGGTATTCCCTTTGCCGTTAAGGACAATATCTCCGTTAAAGGACAAAAATTGACCTGTGGCAGCCACATTTTGGAAGGCTATGTAGCCCCTTATAACGCAACAGTCATTCAGCGACTGATGGATGCCGGTGCCATTCCTGTGGGACGCTGTAATATGGACGAATTTGCCATGGGGTCTTCCACCGAGTATTCTTCTTACGGTGCTACCCGAAATGCCATTAACAGAGAATATGTGTCCGGCGGTAGCTCCGGCGGTTCTGCCGCTGCGGTAGCCGCCAATCAGGCTCTGTTTGGACTGGGTACCGAAACAGGTGGGTCTGTTCGGTTGCCTGCCAGTTACTGTGGAATCTACGGTCTGAAACCCACTTACGGTGTTTTGAGCCGCTGGGGTGTAGTAGCCTACGGTAGTTCTTTGGATCAGGTGGGACTATTAGGACATACCCCAAAAGATATTGCCCTGCCTTTATCCGTTATGAGCGGTGTGGATTTTTATGACGATACCAGTGTCGATTTACCCGGAGCGGAAGAGTTAAAAAAACTTTCCTCATTAAGTGGGGATGAAATAAAAAAACTGAAAATTGCTGTTCCCAAACAGTTTTTAGAGACAAAAGGAATGGATCCCGATGTGGCTGCCGTATTTACCTCCACTCAGGAGTGGTTCAAACAGCGGGGCGCACAAATAGAAGTGCTAGACGTGCCGATTTTGGATGCTTCTATTGCCAGTTATTACGTTATTGCTTTAAGCGAAGCAGCCAGCAATTTAAGCCGATTTGACGGTATCCGGTACGGTAAACGGGAGGACCCCGGCAAAGGTTTTGATGAGCTGTACGTGGAAACACGAAGTAAAGGTTTTGGGCCGGAAGTAAAACGCCGTATCGTTATCGGTAACTATGTACTTTCCGAGCAATTTTCCGGTGACTGTTATAAAAAGAGTATGACCGTTCGAGCCAGAATTCAAAGAGAAATGGCGGAACTGTTCAAAACATACAATATGATTTTGTGTCCCACCTGTCCTACGGCAGCTTTTAAGTTGGGACAAAAAGTTGATGACCCTCTTGAAATGTATTTAAGCGATTTATTTACCACCTTTGTAAATCTTGCCCGTATCGCTTCTGTTTCCGTTCCGGCAGGAAAGACAAAAGATGGTATGCCTATCGGTATGCAGTTTGTGGGGGCTATGTTCTCGGAAGTATCGTTACTGCGTGCCGCCCAAAGCTGGGAAGAAGACCATCCCGGTTGCGGTATTCCTCTTGCGGAAGATGATCAGGGAGGTGCACAATGAGTGTAGATAGATATGAAGTTGTTATTGGATGCGAAATACACTGTCAGCTTTTGACAAAAACAAAGGCTTTTTGTGCCTGCGAAAACCGTTACGGCGGTATGCCTGATACCAGAGTCTGCCCCGTTTGTTTGGGATTGCCGGGAGCTATGCCCAGAGTCAGTAAGGGATACGTAGAGCTGGGAGCTGTTGCAGGTTTGGCATTGAATTGTAATATTGCCAGATTTACCAAGTTTGACAGAAAGCATTATTTCTATCCCGACTTGGCAAAGGGATACCAAATAACTCAGTATGATATACCTTTGTGTTCTGATGGGTATGTGGACTTGCCTTTTAAACATCTGCCTAAAGAGCAACAGCCCGGCGGAGAAAAGTACCGAGGTACCAATTTTATAGGTGAAAACTGTAATATTAATGACACATACCGCCGGGTGCGGGTAGAGCGTATTCACTTGGAAGAGGACGTAGGTAAAAGTCTTCACTTGGAAGGTGCCCACAGTTACATCGATTATAACCGGTGCGGTACTCCTCTTATAGAAATTGTTACAAAGCCGGATATGGCTTCTCCGGAAGAAGCTGCTTTGTTTTTGCAAACTGTTCAGGAAATACTGCGGTATGTAGGTGTCACAAAGGGGAATTTGGAAGAAGGAAATATGCGCTGTGATGCCAATATCAACCTGACAGTATGGAAAGATGGTAAAGAGTATCACACTCCGATTTCCGAAATCAAAAACCTTAACTCTTTCCGGGCAATCAGAGACGCCTGTACATATGAAATTCAACGGCAATTACATCAATTTGAAACAGACCGACAGGAGTTTAACGCCGGTTACAAAAACACCATGGGCTGGGATGAAGCAAAAGGGGAAACGGTTATTCAGCGTACAAAGAACTCCTTTGTAGACTACCGCTTTGTAGTTGAACCGGATATTAAACCTTTTACTGTATCAGAAGAATGCATTAAAACCGCAGGAAGCAAAGTAGGGGAACTGCCGGAAGCAAAACGTGTTCGGTTTAAAAAAGAATACGGTTTAACGGATTTTGACGTAGAAACCTTGACAAGTAGCAGGGCTTTGGCTTTATGGTTTGAAAAAGCTGCGTTGGCATCAAAAGACCCCAAAAAAGTTGCCAACTGGATTCTGGCAGAGTTGTTAGCTGTTCTTAAAGAAAAAGATGAAACGGTAGAAGATTTGGATATCACACCGGAACATATTGCTTCTCTTGTAGACTTTATCCATGACGGAAAGATTTCCGGTAAACAGGGAAAGGAAGTGTTCTCTCTTATGTTGGAAACTTCCAAACTGCCGGCAGAGATTATAAAAGAACGGGGTATGGAACAGGTTTCCGATGCCGGAGCTATAGAAGCTTTTGTGGAAGAAGTTATAAAAGAAAATCCTAAAGCTGTTGAGGACTTTAAAAACGGTAAAACCAATGTATTGGGATGGCTCACCGGACAGGTTATGAAAAAATCCGGGGGAAAGGCAAATCCTGCTTCTGCCACTGCTTTGGTAAAAGAAAAACTTTCTTCTCTGTAGGAACATAGGCTATGAGTAGGCAGTACCTGTGGTATGAAGAAGACTTTACCCGTCTGTACGGCTGTGTAAGCCGTACCCGGGGACATTACCTGTATACCCAAAAGGGAAAACGTCTGACGGATATGTATGCAGAGTCAGGGAGAGCTCTTTTGGGATGGGGCAATACGGCTTCTCCGGCAATGACTATGTTTAAAAACATGGTGACAAAAGGTTTGACGGGTAGTTTTCCCACGGGAGCTCATCATCGGTTGGAAAAAGCCGTGCGGTCTCTATTGCCGGAGGTGACAGCCGTCGGAATTTATACCTCCATCGCAAGTGTAGAGAAAGCGTTAAAAGAGTACTGCGGAGAGGCTGCCTTTACTCAAGAGTTGTTGGAAGTGTCTTCTGCTGAGGAGCTTGTGCAACAAAAAAGAATCGTCAGGTGGCGTCCGTGGCTTGGTATGCACAAGGCCACAGAAGGTGTGGCTTTGACTTCCGATTCCACAGTGGAAGCATATATAGTGGTGCCTCCTTTGCCTTGGGCTTCGGAATTGTATGTTGTTGGTTACACCTGCAATGGTGCGGAAGCACAGAAGAAAAAAATCCCTGCAGATGATGTATTACCTCCGGCTCTTGTATTGGCAGCAGCCAGATCTTTTTATGATTTGAAGAAAACCCTTCCCTTACGGGGCGAAAAGAACTGGAAACTTTTTGATAAGGTACTATCGTTGTATTGGCAACGAACAGGTCCCTATCTTGTTCCCAAAGTGCCGAAGGAACAGTACAATGCATTTTTCTTGCACTGTCTGCAACGGGGACTTTTTATTTCTCCCTATTATGGGGAACCTTCTCTTGTTCCTTACGGAGTAACCGAGGGGGACTTTAAATTACTGGAAAAAGAACCCTTTTTGTTTTAATTCTTGTATTTTTACCCGATAAAATATTTATATAGCAGACTAGGAGGTTATAATGTCTTCTGCACAGAAAAATTTTGGTGTTATTTTGTTGCAAATTGCTTTGGCACTGTTTTTGGTTGTAAGCGGTATAGCAGTTTTGCAGGGCGGTAACGGCGGCGATGTAGGTGTTGCCGTAAACAGTGTCATTAAAGGTGATATAGCACGGATCGTTGTATATGCCATCGGTGTGTGTGAACTGTTGGCCGGTGTATTTTTGATTATCCGGTTTTTTATGCCTACTGGCAATTTGGCAGATATATTACTTTTGATTATCATTATTGCTTGGATTGTTATTGTGGTTCTGTTGGATATTTTGGGCCGTGGCGGACTTTTAGACGGAGCTTTTAGAAGTTTTAATTCTATTATTGCCTTCTTCAGAAATTTATCTTCACACCTTCTTGTATTGGGTGCTTTGCTCATTGTAAAGAGAGGATAATTTATACATAACAGGCTATTCATAACAGGAATAGTCTGTTATAATGGAAAAGAAATGTGTGTCGTTATAGCTCAGTAGGATAGAGCGGTCGCCTCCTAAGCGACAGGTCGGAGGTTCGAATCCTCTTAGCGACGATGATAAAAAGCCGGAAGCCTTTATAACCATAGGTTTTCCGGTTTTTTTTAGATTTTGTGTGTTACTCGAAAATATGTAGTGCCCGGGTGTACAAAATAAAGCCATTATATATCGTTTTAATCTTAAATATGTCAAAAATACAGAGGAACAACAAGGAGCGTAGAATAATGAACATTGTAATTCGCAATGAACAGGTAGAAGATTACCGCAGAACAGAAGAAGTGGCACGAGAAGCCTTTTGGAACCTGTATTTTCCCGGAGCAACAGAACACTATGTTGTGCACAAGATGCGCTCTCATCCTGATTTTATCAAAGAATTAGCCTTTGTGATTGAGGTAGACGGTATAGTGGAAGGTGCCATTTTTTATACTCACTCCAAAGTTGTTACTCCAAACGGAGATATACCGACTGTCAGTTTTGGCCCGGTGTTTATTTGTCCACAATATCACCGTCAGGGATTGGGCAGAAAACTGATTACCCATTCCATTAAAAAAGCACAGGAAATGGGATATTCGGCGATTATAACCTTGGGTTACCCATATCATTATGAACCTTATGGATTCCGTGGGGGAAAGAAGTATGGCATATCCATGCCGGACGGAAAGTATTATATCGGTCTTTTGGTTTTACCTCTCCGGGAGCATGTACTAGACGGTGTCAGTGGTTATGCCGTTTTTTCTGATGCACTGGAAGCAGAGGAAGCTGATGTGCTGACCTTTGACGCTTCCTTTCCGGAAAAAGAAAAGCAAGTTCTTCCCTGTCAGCAGGAGTATGAAATTGCCTGTGGCATGGTGGATACTACAGACTACACTGTAAACGATAGCATAAACTGAGTATGGGTTCTGTGTACAGATTCTGATTTTCAACATAGGCGGGTTGTGTCATCCACAGGAGTTTACCTATCAGTACGTAAAGCATCGTTTTACGTACTGATTTTCTTATCGATACTTGCGGTATTATCACTCCGCAATAGATGTGGATTCTCTTTTAAGAGGCAATCCCTACGACCAACTGAAAAAGTCCTATGTAATTTTTATCTGCAACTTTGATTTATGCGGAGACGGCGCACTTCCGTTATTTTGTAGACTACGCAAATATTGCCCTGCTAAGTTTTTGTACCATTGCAATATTAACGTACTGTCTTACCCATAAATTTTACTATCAGTACGTAAATCATCGTCCTGTCTAGAGATACGCCCCTCGATGATTAGTGACGGGCAGATAAAAGTAGTGTATAATACAAGTGCGTTTGAAAAGGCACAAAACCCCAGATTACGGGCATTATTACAGTACTTATCTATGAATTCGTTATTTAGGATATGTGCATAATCCAACTATTAAGACAAATATTGCTTTACCTGCTTTTTGTACCCAGCAATATTGATGCATTGTTTTTTACTGGGCAATGCATAGCGTTGTGTCGAACCCACAGAATTTGCTTTTCACAACGCAAGGGAGACCCCACATGAAATATGAATTGGATTTGTATGATAAATGGCATGGGCAACGCCTCCGGTAGAGCAGAAGGCATAAAAGAAGGTATAGAGAGGTATAGCTAAAGGCCGGGAAGAAGGGATTCAACAGGGAAAGGAAGAAAGTGCGATTAAGACAGCGATTACTCTTCTCCAGTTTGGCGATTATTCTGTAGAAAAAATAGCTGAGTGTACGAACCTGTCTGTGGAAACGGTTAAAAAGTTGGCTAAATAGACTCTATTGTGCAGCATTTCCCAAAGACGCTTTGGATGATCTTACTTATTTCCCCTTTGACAAAACCGGTGACTGTTGAAATGTTTTCACGTGTACTGCCTATACCGACTTTGCTGATTCCGTCGGTACAGGTACAGTACTTCGGGAACTAAAAAGCCCATTCTCCCTTTTCAAAGATAAGGGTTTCTTTGCCTGATTTTGACGTAGCGATTATGGTCATATCTTCTGCACCTATCATTACATCCTCATGAACAAGACTTTTGTTTACCCCAAAAGCTTGCAGTTCCACTTCCGAAAGGGTTTCTCCGCCTTTTACGGTTCCCGGATACCCGGCACCAAAGGCTATGTGGCAGGCTGCGTTTTCGTCAAAAAGGGTATTGAAAAAAAGCAATCCGCTTTTATTTATGGGACTGGATGCCGGTACCAAAGCGATTTCTCCGATATGCCGGGCTCCCTCGTCGGTATTAAGTAATTTTCCTAAAACTTCTTCGTTTTTTTCTGCGTGGTGTTCAACGACCTTGCCTTTTTCAAAGCGTACCCAAAAGTTTTCTATTACGGTTCCGTTATAGACATAAGGCTTTGTTCCATAGACAATTCCGTCAACCCGATCCTTATGGGGAGCGGTAAATACTTCTTCCGTAGGAATATTGGCAATAAACGTATAGCCTTCCGGGGTAACAGAAGTAGCCCCTTTCCAAAGAGCATGGTCTGCCAAACCGATGGTCAGGTCAGTGCCGTTGGCAGAAGTCAAGTGCAATGTATCAATATCGAGACTGTTTATAAAATCCCGTCGATGGATCATTTGTGCAATATGTTCTTTCCATAAAGCTACAACATCTCCGCCTTCTTGTACACGACAGACATCAAAAATAGCTTGCCACAACTTTTCCTGTGCATGTGCTGTTTCTTGGGGGAAAACCTTTTTTGCCCATGCTTCGGAAGGAATGGCAACTATGGTCCACTGTACTTTATCTTTCATAACGTATTCCCGGTATGGCTCTGTGGCAATGCTACGGGCTTTACTGGCTCGGGCTATTTTTTCAGGATCAATGCCGGCGTAAATATCGGGATCGGAAGCGATAATATGTAAAATACAGGCACCACCTTGGCTTTCAAAGTAATCAAGATAGCGACGATAGACGGTAGGCTTTACGTCTTCCAACACTTCAACCTGCGTCCGCTCCATTTGTAAGCGGGATAGCTTTTCATCGTTGTAGTACACAACAACCTGTTTTGCTCCTGCCTCATAAGCAACTTCGGCACAGGTCCGGGCAAAATCTGCGGCTTCTACCGGCGCATTGATAATCAATGTTTGGCAAGACTGAGGATTAACTCCCACTTCCACCGCAAACCGAGCATATTGTTTTAATAATTCCTGTTTCATATAAACTCCTTTATAGTCCATACGCTGTCATAATCAGTGCAAAAAATACTGTTCAACACAGCGTTTGAACCGGTATGGGTAACACACCCATAAGGATTATACCTGTTTTTTCAGTTTAAATCTTCTTTACAGACTAAAATCCCGTCTTTTGTACATAATAGAAGCAAAAATCAACAGTATCACCGTTAAGGCAGCTATCACGCCAAAAGCTCCGTAGGTTTCCCCTGATAAGGCAAGGGCATTGGTGGGGGACAGCAATTCAAAGGGACTGAAATATTTTAAAAAGTCGGCTTTGTCCTCCAGTAATTTTCCCAAGTATCCCAACATGTAGGTGAGCATAACAATACCTGCTCCCAGGCCGGAACTGACGTATTTTGATGACAGGGATGATAAAAACAAACCTAAAGCTGCAAAAAAGAAGGGAACAGTTCCCGTAATTTTTATTACGGCAGACATATCCACCATAGAAAAGGTATCACTGCCGGAAGCAAAACCAAAAATAATTCCTGCAATTCCGACGGATAGCACAACAAAAAAAACGGCACACAGAGCCACCAGAAGTTTTGACACATAAATTTCTTTTCTGGTAACAGATAAAGCGTACAGATATTCAATGGTTTTGTTTTTTTCTTCTTTCAGAATCAAATTCATACTGAAAGTCACTGCATAAATAGACATGATGATAATCAAAATATTGAATATCATGCCAAAAAAAGTAACATAATTACCCATTTGAGAAATATCTTCCACACCCATCAGTTGCAGGTATTCTTTAGGCAACATTTCAAATTTTACCTGAGCCATTTCCTGCATGGTAGAAAAAAATGCCATGTACATAGACATAATACCGAACAACACGGCAGACCACACAACTATGGTTTTTACAAAATATTTTAACTGAAAAAGAAACAACGTTTTTATGTGAGACATAGTTTTACTCCTTGTAGTATTTGATAAATTCATCTTCTACGCCGGCATATTTTATTTCCAGCTGTGCCAAGTCAATTTTTGATAACTGTTGGATTAACGTATTGATATCCTCTTTATTTTCAAAGGTACGGGATTCTCCGTCTTTTGTTGTGTAAGAAACAATTTGCCGCAAAGAAGGTACCACATGCTTCATATCCACATCATCAACCAGTTTTCCGTCTTTGATAATCAAACCCCGGTCACAGTATTTTTGAATTTCGCTTAAATTGTGAGATGATAAAAAAATCGTTACTCCCTGTTTTTTTTGCTCCAGCAACAAGTCAAAAAACTTCATTTGCATAAGCGGGTCCAAACCGCTGGTAGGCTCATCCAAAATCAAAAGCTCCGTTTCTTTTAAAAGAGCCTGTATTATGGAAACTTTTTTCTTGTTTCCCAAACTTAAATCTTTGAATTTTTTATTTTGATCCAGTTCAAAGTATGCACATAAAGACTGGGCCTTTTCTTTTGGCGCCTTGGATATTGCACAGGACAAATCAAAAATGTCTTTACACCGAACATGTTCATAAAAGCATGTGTCACCGGGCATGTAGCCTAAAAAGCTTTTAATTTTTTTGCTGTCATTTTGGGCATCCAAACCCTTAACCCGTATAGTACCGGCAGTAGGCTTGAGCATATCCAGCATACACCGTATGGTGGTGGTTTTTCCGGCACCGTTTTTTCCCACAAAGCCCACAATAGAACCCTGTGCTACAGAAAAAGAAATATCGTTTACAGCGGTAAATTTTCCGTAGTTTTTTGTCAGATTACTGACTTCTATCATATTCATAGAAATTCCTCCTTGTAGAGAGCCTTTTTAAGATAGTTGAGATATTTATTTACTTCCGTCACTATTTCTTCGGAAGTCAAATGGGCATTAGCTTTAATGCACCCTTCCGATACCCATGAAAGCAGATTCATCACCTCTTTAAAATCAGAAATTAGTAATCGGTTCCAGTCCACATTTTTAAACAGCAACCTATTGGCTTCCGCAATAGTTTCCGTGTTCCGCAGTTTTAATTGGGATAATACATTGTCATCTTCAAAGACAATAGATTTAAGAAAACCATACATGGATGGATATTTTTTGTAAATTTCAAACTTCAGACGGGTAGAAAGACAGATACATTCAAAAATATCTTCTGTACCTTCCTGCATACGAGCGGCAATAGACAAAGTAGCAAAATCATACAGGTAAAAATACAAAGATTCTTTGTTTTCAAAATAATAAAAAAGAGAAGCCTTACTGATACAAGCCAGTTTTGCAATATCGTTAATGGATGCTTTATGATAGCCGTACTTTCCGAAGACTTCAAAGGCAGCGTTTAAAATACGGCTCTTTTTTTCTTCAGAAAGATTTTCAAAAACCTGACTCATTTTCTGCACTCCGAAGGTTATTATAACAGTGTTGACCGAATCGGTCAATATTACAGTTTATTTTTGATAAAACATGCAATTCGGGATAATATCTCCAAAAGAGATAATCACAAAGCAACGTATAGATACGTCAGAAAACGTACCGATGCCGGGGAGGTTCCATGGATATTTTGTCTGTTGCCATAATTGTTTTTTGCATTATGGAATTGGGAAATGTGTTGATATTATATTTTATGCCGGATTCAAAGTTAGGAAACGGTGTTGCAGTGTTTGATAACTGGTTTGATGCAAAAAAGGACGAAAACGAATCCTTGTTTGCCCATTACATGGCATACTGGGTTGCCGGTGTAAAGCTGATTTTTATTTTTTTATTACTGGTAATACTGTTTACAGGTACGGAACTGACAAAACTGTATGGGGTAGTGGCAATGATTCTTTCTATCAGCACATATTTTGGGAAATTGCATCCTATTATCAAAAAGTTGGACAAAAACGGAAAAATCACTCCCAAAGGATATTCAAAAGTGTTGGGATATATGATAGGCGGTTTTTTGTGCATGTTTTCTTTGGCTTTGATTTTGCATTTTGTGCTGTAGGGATGGATGACTATGAAAGTTTTGGCTGTAAACTCCAGCAGAAGAAAGGTTAATACATACAAACTGCTAAAAGAAATACAGGAAATTTTGCAGGAAGAAAACATAGAAACAGACATTATTAACCTGTACGATTACACCATAAAACCCTGCGTTGGCTGCGAATTGTGTATTCTGAAGGGAACGTGTTCTCTGCAGGACGATGTTTCGGCTTTAATGAATAAATTCTTGGAATACGACGGTATTATTCTTTCATCGCCGGTATACTTGCGTTCCGTGTCCGGTATGCTGAAAACCTTTGTAGACAGAACCTGTTCCTGGTACCACCGTCCCGTATTGGCAGGTAAACCGCTGCTTGTAGTTTCTACAACAAAGGGTTCCGGCTTAGGATACACTTTGGAGTATTTGGAAGATGTGGGCATTCAGTGGGGACTGATGCCTACAGGAAGAATCGGCAGATCCATCAGAAGCATAGGAAATCCTGTTCTTAAAAAAGAATGCAAACCATTTATTGATACTCTTAAAAAAGGAAAGCGTTTTCATCGACCTTCTTTAAAGTGCATTATGGACTTTAGCGTTCAAAAAGTACTGGCTTGCAAACTTGGAGGTCTGGACGCAGAGTACTGGGAGCAACAAGGATGGAATAAAAGCTGTTATTTTTATCCCTGCAAAATCAATCCGGTTAAAAAGGTACTGGGAAACATAACTTTTTCTTTTTTGAACCGAGTTATCAAAAGCCTGAATTAAGAGTAAAAGTTGGAAGGGACTCATAACAGTTCTGCCATGTACAATGGTAGATGGATTATTCCGTCTTTGACCATGACATCTTTTGTATACAGAATATAGGAGTTACCAAGGACGGATGAGAACTTTTTGCGGAATTTATCCAAAGAGACATGGGTACGATAGTTGCCTGATTTTACTTCTATTGGAGCTATTTTTTTCCCTTGAGTAATCAGAAAATCAATTTTAATATGATTTGTCCGATTTTGACTATCGGAACGGGAATAGAAATATAGACGTGGACGACGATGTCGGAGCATTTGGGCAACAATGTTTTCTGTCAGCATGCCTTGGTTGATGTTCAGTTTATCAAAAAGAATGGCACGATACAGTTCATTGTCTGTGTAGTTTTTGTCTTGAAAGGTATGAGTTACCAAAAGACCGGTGTCCGCCATGTAACATTTTTGGGTGGCGTTGTCTGCACTTAATGCCAGCCCGACGTGGGGATCTGTTGCATTAAAGCAAGCATTTACCACCATTGCTTCATGGAGCCATATAAAGGAATCTTCAAAAGTACGAAAACGTGCCTGTTTGCCCAAGGATGAAAGTTTATATTTTTTTTCTTTTTTTGAAAGCTGTCCCGGTATGCCATCAAAAACGGCAAATACTTTGTCTTCATACCCTTCTGCAAATTTGGCTACATCTTCACGGTAGAGTTTTAGAATTCTGCGTTTAGCAATATCGGACGCCTGAAAATCTTTGCCGTCTAAGTAGGCAAGAACAGATTGCGGCATACCACCTACAAGTATGTACTGTCGAAAATCGTTCATGATCTTTCGATGAAGCGCTGCCCCCAGTGGTTGCTTTATTTCAAAACATTGACGAATCAACGGATATGTCACTTCATCGCTCATGGCCCAAAGGAATTCTTCAAAATCTAACGGAAACATCTCTATGTGATCTTCTTCCGAAGGAATAATGATATCCTGTACATTCTTCTTTAACCGAATCAAAGAGCCTGTTTCAATGTAATCAAATCTGCCATCCGCTACAAGATATTTAATAAGTTGACGTGCTCTTGGGTACTGCTGAACTTCATCAAAGATAATCGCTGATTCTCGTTTGTAAAGAGGTGTTGCATAAAAAGCCGCTAACTTTGCAAAGAAAAGATCAAGATTGGCACTATCATTAACAAATAAATCAAGTACATCTGTAGGAGCTTGTCCAAAATCAACCAAAATATAACTTTTGTATTCTGCCTGTGCAAATTTTTCCGCAATATAACTTTTTCCCACACGACGAGCTCCATCTATCATGATGGCTGTTGTACCGTGACTGCTTTGTTTCCAGGCAACAAGCTGGTCATAGATTTTTCTTTTTAGCATTACAGTACTTCCTTTATGAATAAACTATATTATAGCTTGCAATTTAATTATACTTTCCGATGCACGAAAATGCAACTTGTATCAGTGTGTTTTTGCACGAAAATGCAAGTTAAAAAGCCCTATTTTTGCACGAAAATGCAGGTTTAGGGGAGAGTGGGCTGGGAAAAACCGAGTTTTTGATTGTAAATGAGTTTCGTTGCGGAAACGCTGGTTTTACTGTACAATGAAATGGACGGAGAGTGAAAAACTTCATGGGGAATCGGTGGCAACAAACCTATCATTTAGAAAGTACAATAGAATACTCAAATCGGGGAAAATCCAGTTTTTATGTAAAGGGAAATGATGCCATCATTATCGATGACGGTATTTGCAATTGTCAGGAATATATCAATTACTCAGTTATTACTGACATTCAAAATAATTACATGCACCGGTATCGGCAGGTATATAGATTTTTGCAAGAAGATATTGATACTATTGACGGCTGGTTAGAAAAAAGTTCCGATTCAGATACACTTAAACCCACCGGAAGTAGGGAAAACAGCCCGGACAGTTCGCCTTTGGAGTTTTTCTTTGAGGAAAACTTTGCAGAAGTCTACGGTTCTGAAAGCCTTGTTTTCTTAAACAAAGAGTATGGAATAACGGATGAAGAAGGCAGGACATTTTATCTTGATTATCTTGTCCACACCCTAGATGGTGATATAGCCATAGAAGAAAACGGATTGCATTATCATCATCCTCAGTTGATTGGGATAGAGAAATACCGCCGACAGCTACAAAAACAAAATACCTGTTCTCGTTGGGGAATAAAATTATATCGGTTTTCTACAGAAGACTGCAAATTCAAAGCCAGAATACAAGACGATATCCGTCGTTTTTTAGGACAAGATACCTCCTGTTTTAGAGAAAACGGAATTTTAGTACACAGAAAAGTCAAACTGTATGATCACCAAGAACAGGCTTTGAAAGAAATCCGTAAAGGAAGAGCAGAAGGAAATACTACTTCTTTAATTGTGTTACCCACCGCTGCGGGAAAATCAAAAATCGTAGAAGAAGACTTACAGATTTTTGCACAAGAAAAACCTCAGTTTAAAGGTTTGATTTTGGCTCCAAATAAAAATCTCATCACCGACTGGGAAAAACGCTTAGAAGAAAATCTGCCGGGAATTAAAGGGAACATAGATGTAAAAACTTATTCGTTTTTATCCCGACATTACAGAGAATATCCACAAACTTACTACAATTACATTGTTGCCGATGAAGCCCATCATACAGTAGCACCTACATATAAACGGGTTATACAATATTTTACCCCTGATTTTTTAATTGGATTAACAGCAACAGACCAACGACCGGACAAGCAAAAATTGGAAAATATTTTCGGAGCTTATAAAACAACTCTCTCTTTACCGGAAGCTATGAAGCAGGGAATTATTGCACAGGCTCATGTCTATCGCATAGAAACAAATATAGATTTAAGTCATGTACGATTCAACGGCACCGATTACGTTAATGCAGATTTAGAGAAAAAAATCCGCATAACCTCCAGGAACGATTTGATTGTATCTGTTTTGGAAGAATACTTTTCTGTAGGTTTTGAAAAAGAACAAGGATTGATTTTCTGCGTTAATACTGCTCACTCAAAAGAAATGGCATCTTTACTGAATCGTCGGGGATTGAATGCCGCTTCGTATACCAGTAAGGAAAAAAACTGCGAAAAAATAATGGATGATTTTAAAGCCGGAAAACTCAGATTTTTGTGTACCTGTAACATGATTTCCGAAGGTTGGGATTATCCTTCTTTGAAAATTATCGTTATGGCAAGACCCACATTGTCAAAAGTGCTGTATTTACAACAAATCGGTCGGGGATTAAGAAAAACCTCCCTAAAAGAGAATATGTTTGTCATTGACGTTGTAGATGAATACGGCGCCATGGTACAGCCTTGTTCCATGCATTCAATTTTCAAAAATCCTTATTATGTACCCTTCGGAGCAATAACAGAACGACAATATAAACCGGGAGATATGATACTGGTTGACGGACTTACCGAAACAATCGAAAAAATTACGGAAATCAATATCGAAGATTTTTCCGAAAAATACAAAGATTATCTGAGTTCCGAACAGGTTGCCCGAGAGTTTTTTATCAGTACCGATACGCTACTTGGTTGGATTAAAAAAAATAAAGTGACTCCCGATGTAGCTTTTACCTTCGGAACAAAGAAACTGTACATGTTTACCCCTCAAACAGTGGCTCAAATTAAAATTGATTTGCAATTAAAAGAGCACAATGAACAGACATTGTATTCCGATTTTTTTGAATTTTTAGAGCAAAGAGATTATTCTCTTTCATATAAAATGCCTTTTTTCCTTTCATTATTAAAAAATATCAATGAAATTGGAGAGGCTGTTTTACAAGATGTGTTGGAAGACTATATTTCTTTTTATCAATCAAGAATCAGAGAGAATCTTCCTGTTGATAAAAGGTCCTGTCCTTATACAGAAGAGAATTTAAAAGATAAAAAATTTATCAAACAAAATATGCTAACCAATCCTTTTGAAAAATTCGAAAGAAAGCGTAGC
>NFZJ01004526.1_pt1 | contig 26304 bp, 32 predicted proteins | sample 1095371 | NCBI WGS metagenome assembly NFZJ01 (sample SAMN05181837, study PRJNA323583) | gut metagenome | isolation source: feces | host: Rattus norvegicus | place: Malaysia | collected 2013
CAATTCCTTCCTTGATAAGCGAAAGGTTTTCCTCTCTTTGTTCTTCAACAAAGTTAAACCTTACACGAACCATGGGAAATTGGTAGTTAAAAAAGTAATCGCTGTTTTTGACTGCGTTGTAGTGCAAACAAAAGAAAGAATGATGGTTAAGAGGGTATCTTCTCTTTCTATTAAAGCAGTTGCTGATTTCCGATACCAGTTTTTCACTTTCAGAAAGGTCAAGCATCTGTTTGCGAGTTTTGTAGTTCATATACCCAACAGGCACAACAGAATCACCTTTTTCCTCTGATACCAGAAATACAATCATGTCTGGCTCATAAAGTCGAATACCCTCGTAATCAGCTCCGCTTTTGTGCTTTGCAGGAAAAGCCTTTACATCTTCAAAGTCATTCAAAAAACTTTGGAGAATATAATCTTCACAAGACTTGTCTTTGAATCCAAGCGGCGATATTGCGATTCTTTTTTTGATTTTTTCTGACATTGTGATTCTCTTTTCGATTAGTTGTTTGGAGTGAAATACTCTTTTACCGATTCACACACAGCTTCTGCTACACCCTCTTGGTTTGGAAGTTGCATGGAAATCAGAGGGGTTTTGTCCTCTACAAACCAAGCTAAGCGGTCAGAACGCAGTTCTTCCCAAGGCAGAATCTCTGCACCCAGAGTTTCAGCTTTAATACCAATCATGCGCAGATGATGTACGAATGGTTCAATCGCTTTATTGCTTTCGCTTCTGTCGCGGCTCAGAACCTTGCCAAGCTGTTTTCGAGAGATACCTTCAACCTTGCAAGGCTTAATCTTACAGTTGCTTGCAGAGGAAATCAGCATGGTGTAGGATGGTTTTTCCTGTGCAATCTTGTAATAAGCTGCGTAGTCATCCATTGCCTTGTACTCTACAATGTTCTGGAAGCCCTCTTTTTTCATGGTTTCGATTACATCCTTTGCAACCGGATTGTCGTTGATGTTGACGATAACAACTTTCTTCTTGCTCCAATAAATGTTTGCCATAATTTTTTCTCCTTTGCATTTTAGTTTTTTTACCATTTAGTTACAAAACAGTCATAGCCCTTTTTAACAAGGTCTTTTGCTGTAACTTCTGCTTCTGCTTGCGTTGCAAACTTGCCAACAAACACCTTAGATTCATCTGACGAACTTGACAGGAATACAAAGTAACCCTTTAAGGAAAGCTCATTCTTTAGTGTTTGTGCATTTACATTATTTTTAAACGAACCTACTTGCACAGTATATGGCAAGTTTTTATTTTGCACTGGGTTATTGCTCTCTGCTTTGGGTGGCTGCTCCCCTCTTGCTCTTGCAATCAGTTCGTCAAAAGGAAACAGTTCTCCAGGGCAGTGCGAGCGGGTAACAGAGTTAATCTGATAGTGCCCAATAATATGCTCCCTGTCGATTGGGATTGTTACGCCGTAAATCCGCTTAACCTCTGCTACAATGTGTTTTGTAAGCTCTACCGCAGAATCCAATGCTTTATCGGTGAGCTTGCCCTTGGTGTCCTTCCAAAAACCTTCGCACTCAATAGAAACACAATAGAGGTTTGGATTAAGTTCTGGGTGCTGCTTTGCGTATGGCAAGGATGGCTTTTTAATATCCCCTTGTGTCCACGCTGCTCTGTCAAGCTCTACCATTTGTGCTACCTCGCCGTTTTTGCCTAAAACAAAGTGGCTGGAAACTTTGCTGGCAGGATTGGTTTCCCAGCTGATAGTGCCGTTGTATGTACCATCAGCGATATGCCAGCAGATAAACAGCGGTTTGTGCTGTCCTCGGCTAGAGTGGTGTGGTGTTGTATATTTCTGAATATTCATCATTCTAATCACCTCTTTATCGTGTTAATGTCTACCAGTTTTACAAAAGAAAGCTGAATTGTCATGTCTTTTACAGGCATATTTCCAGTAACAATAATCTCTGCAACACCGTTATTGTTATCTGCCCTGATAGATGTGACTTCACTCTCTATCAGAACATTAAACATTTCACTGTTCATTCCAACATCGAACTTATAGTCTGCCTTAAAAGCAGAGTTTTCTATTCTCTGAATATAAGAATCCGCAGAAATTTTAACCCAATTAGATGTAGGAAGTGAAACTGTTGTGTATAAATGAAACGGTTCAGTGTTTATTTGACTGATTGCTGTCGCTAGGTTTTCGCTGTTCTGATTTCCAGAAAAAGACACGCCTTTGCTTTCGATTGCTTGATAGGCGCTTTTAATATTATTACTTATCCGCTGAATCTCGGATTGAACACTCACAAGATTCACCTCCTGCAATCTAAACTAAATTTCAGCTAATGCGTTAGCAATATCTTCAGTCAATGTAATTGTGCCGCCAGAAGTATATCCTGCGGGAATTACAACCGATGTAGAGCTTAAACCGTCCATAGACGCTGTTACATCACCATTATCTGCCATTGCACCTGTTACTTTAACAGTTTTAACATAAGCAGTTTTGCCTACTAAGATTTGTGCGGCAGTAGCGTTAGCGTCTGTGGTATCAATAAAATTCTCTGGAATCGGAGCAACAGTTACTTTAGAGATTACTTTGCCTTTAGTTGGAGAAATAACCTGTTCGGATTTTGTTGGAGTTGCCGTTTTAGCTTCGGTAGAGATTGTAACAGTTCCAGTTCCGTCATGATAACCCTCTGCAATAGCAAAAGATGTAATAGTCGTATCAAGCACTTTGCTTGCACTTCCAACATTCGGCATAGAACCAGTTACTTTAACGCCATTTACATATGCGGTAGAGCCTTCCAAAACCTGTTCAGCGGTTGCGTCAGAATCCGTAGTATCAATCAAATTAGACGGAATAGCGTTTACCGTAACCTTAGACAGTAATTTACCGACAGTAGGTTCAATCTCTTGCACTCCTCTGTTCGGAGATACAGTCTTTTCTTCTGGAACAACTTTTACCACGCCTTTTCCGTCATGGAATCCAGACGGGATTGTAAAGGAAGTTGTCTTTCCGTCAAGCGTTTTGCTAACAGTTCCGTTGTTTGCCATAGTACCAGTTACGGTTTCACCTTTGGCAGTTACGATAATCTTTGTTGCTAAAACATCTGCGGCAGTCGCAGTAACAGCAGAAGTGTCTTGGTAAGCTTCTGGAATAGCGTTTACAGTAACATCAGACAAACCATAGTAACCCTCGTCAGAGGTTACAGTTTGTTGCAGTTTTGTAGGTGTAACAGTCTTGCTTTGCAGATTGTAGTTACCACCGCCCGCAACGCCCATTACAACGCCAGAGCCGTTATGATAACCTGCGGGAATCGTATAAGATTCTCCCTCTTTTACAGTGGCAGAAATAGCAGTATGAACCCTAATCGCTTGAATCGCTGTTGCAAGAGCGTCTAACTTATCAGTAGGTTGACCGATACCAATTTCAACCGCTTTGTTTCTGATAGTGTTTCTTGCGTTTAACAGTCTGGTGATATTAACTTGTGTGTTGTTTGGGGTATCAGGCATATATAACTTCCTCCTTTAAATAGATTCTAATAAAGCGTTTATATTGCCGATTTGCATATAAACTAAAGCAGATGAAACAGGAAGTGTGTTGTCTTTTTCAACATCACTCGCCATTTTAACGCTTAGTTTACCGTCAATTAAAACTTGCAAGTTTGTTCCTAAGTCTGATTCTTGAAACTTATTGTCAAGCTCTTGTGTAAGGTTTGTAATTGCTGAAATAGGGTGTTGTTCTGGAATATCCCTGTTAATAAGTTTAGAGTGGTCTGTTGTTCCGCTTTCACTACCACCAGAGCCACCACCGCCTGTTCCTGCTTTTAAATTAACCTCATTGATAGCATCTACAAGGTTCTTCTTAGCTTCGGTTGTTAAGTTATCTAAGTTACCTATCTGTGAAAGAAGTTGTTCATAAACAGACGGAGTGGGGTTTAGCGTTTCTTCTCCATGAGTAGTTCCTTGCAATACTGTTGCTAACCTGTCCCAGATAGTAGGAATAACAATCTCACCGTTGCTTTCTCCAAACACACCTATAAGCAGTTCTTCATCGGAATATTGCATACATTCCCATGGAATTTCTATAACATACGGTTCTCTAAGGATAATTTCTTTTACAACGCCCCTGTGCTTGAACACAGCGGTTTTATTTAAATTATCCCACAAACTTTCTTTAAATTCAAAAGACACCTCATGGGCTTTCTTAGAGCCGCTTGTTACAACTTCTCTTTCTCTAACATAAACAGTGGTTTTATAAACATCTACTTCAAACAAAAATCTCACCTCCTAATTCAAAGTTTTGTAGGTTAAACTTCCTTCTTGTCTTTACTCTTTTTAATGCTTGCTAAGTTCCAAAGTTCTACTGTAATAAAGCTAAAGAACGCAATAGTTAGTTGGGGTTCTGGCTGAACGCCTGTTCTGTATTGCATTAACAAACAAGCTCCTGTATATCCTACTGTTAAGAAAATACACAGCATTACCATGAACTTAGCAAACCAACCTTTATGATTTACAAGCTTATACTGCTTATTGGTTTCAGTGTCTACCAAATAATTTCCTGTTTTAATAAATCGTTCTCTTGCAATTTCTGCCATAGTCTTTCACCTCTTTTTATAGAAGTATAGGGAGAGTACATAATTGCACCCTCCCTGTTCTTCTTAACTTCTACTTATCCAACTGCGGAGTAGCCAGAATCATATCTCTCTGTTCGCTGGTGATAAACAGAGGGCAATAGCTTCTTACTCTACGCTCATCAATAGTTCCTGCTACCCACATAGACAGAATAAAGTTGTACATACTTGTTTCCTCCTTTAGAAACATAAAGTGTTATTTAAACTGGTGAATTACCAGTTTACGGCTGTGTTTGCATAGTCAGAATAGTGTCCATCAAACCAAGAATTGCCATATCAGTTTCACTGGCTTTCTTGTCTTGTTCTACCTGACTGTTTTCCAGCTCATAAATGCGCTTTCCAAACTGCTTGCTGTAAATGTCAAGTTGTTCAGCCAGAGCATCGGATACTTCTGCCGGTACATCATAATTGATTGGCATAGTAAAGCGGTATTCTTGGTAATAATAGATTTTATCTTCTTCGTTGTACTGGATGTTGGTCGGTAGATAAAATGTTCCAGCATCCATTTTAGAGGTAGGGTAAACCTCTGATGTACAATCAGAGACATACCAGTTGTTTGAAATTGTCATTTGTTCCCTTCTTTCTTAGATGAGGGTAAAGCATCCTTCGCTATCGGTTTCTATTGATACTAGCGTATTAGATAAAGGTTTACAAAGCGGGCGCACCCCAACACCAGTGTTGCTCGCACTGTAGTAGCTCAGCGTACCACCAGTGTCGACACGGCGCACATAGTAGGAGCCGGACGGATATGGTGTTCTACACCAATATGCTACTCCTGAAACTACTCTATCCTCGTTGTTGTTAAAAATATCAATCCTAGCACCGCCGGTGTTACTCTCTAATCCCATTTCCGTTGTGCTAGGTAACGCAACCTTACTCTGAAAACTCTCTGAACCACCGCCGTCTACGCTGTGTCTCGTAACAACCCAGTTTGCGTTTTCCAATACGCCAATCTCTTTTTCAGTCCATCCATTCAAGAAACCTGCGACATTGGTGTAACTAGGCGGTGCGTCAACACTGTGTTGTGCGGAATACCAAGCTCCTGCCACTTTGTTGCTGTTCAGCCACTGGTGAATGTTCGACCAGATATAGCGGTTGTTTCCGTATTGTCTGCGGTCAGAATTAGAGTTGCTGGGTTCGGCATTATCGAATATTTTATTTCTAATAAAGCTAACGCTTTCTCCGTCTAAAATCAGCCGCAAGCTCTGGTCTACGCTGTCTCTACATACCAGCCATTTCAAAGCCTGTCCATTGAATTTACCCAACTTTACTTTGGATTTTGACGGAAGTTTAGAGAGTTCCTGACCGTCAGGCATGATTGGCAGATATACTGTCGCACCCTCCAACATGGTCTGGTACTGCTTTTTGCTGTTGTAAGTGAACTGTCTAGCATAAAAATCTTTTGTTTGCTCCCACGAAACAGATTTCTCAACAATAAATTCAGATGAAGCAAAAGTTGATATAACAGATGAATCTTCATACATATCGTAGCTGCCGTCTGAGTTTGGAGTGGCTTTGATTTGGAAAGAGTTCGGGAGCACGAACGATGGTCTGGCTCCAAGTAACATTCCAGTAGCACCATTTGTGCTTGCGTTTGTTCCGTCACTTGTAATGTATTGAGGATATGTACCGATTGTGCTACGAGTCCAATAACTAGTAGCGATAGTATTATAGTATGCTATTCTTCTTAAATTGTCTGTAAAGTAATCTATTTTTGTACCCAATGCCACACCGCCAGAAGGCTCAGTGATTCCCATTTCTGTAAGGGAAATGAAAAACACTTTGTCAGAGGACATAGAACTAGCCTCTCCCATGATTTGAGAATCTAGAATTTGACCTTTAAACGGAAGTGTATTAAAAAATGTATCGTTGCACCAACTACGCAACTTTCCGCTTGACCATATTTTATTGTCGCAAGAAATAGTGGAGTATATATCCTTTCTCATTAAGAGACAACCATTTTTCGTTGGATAGTTATGAGATAAGTAAATATATGGATGCAGCAGACCATCCGATTCTTTTAAGTTCACTATTGTTTCTCTAGTCTCATCTGACGGGGAAATACTATTAAGAGGAATAGGGGGTTTCTCAGTTTCCTTAGTGACAATCTCGCCTCTGCTCAACTGAATCTTCGTTCCATCATTAACGCTCTCCGGCTCATGGTCTCCATAGACCCACACGGCTCCCGCAAGTTCGTTTGCTCTGGATTCCAGCATCTTGTCAGCAGAGAGGATTATACTTGTCTGCTTCTCAAACATAAAGTAACTTCCATCACTGTCTAAGGCAACTGGTGTTTCTGGTTTTGGTTCCATCATCGGGTGAATCTTTCCAAACATTCCATTTATTTGAATATTACTTGGAGCATATGTTTGAGCCTTGTCATATTTACTTGCATATTCTCCTGAATCACCATATAAAAATACGTACTCTGCAAAATCACTTTTAGAAATATTTTCAAAAAAAGTATATGGAATTTCTTCACTCTCACTTGAAACCCACGGCAACCCTACATTAGCCTTTGCTGTTGCATTGATGTTGATGTCGTTGAAGTTCTGCGCTAAAAGCTCGTCTGTGATACCAAGCTGGTACAAAAAGCCTTCATCGTTGGCGTAATCGGGTGAGGTTCTATTTTCCATACCACTCGTCCACCAATCACTAGCTTTGGTTGAGTTTAACCATCGGTCTATATCGCTATCCTGTATGCCCATTTGTATATCATCATTCTCTAACTGAAACTTTTTCCTTGTCCAGTCGTTTGAATCGAACACGATTCTGTGGTTTAAGTCGGTTGTTGTGCCATAGGTTACAGTGCCACTAATCTTACTGCCTTTTACCAGTTTGATTTTTGAACCATCTGGAATATCTTTAAAGGCAACCGCATTTGAAACTGGTGGCACAAGTCCACCTTCCAACCTTGTCGCTTTAAAGTTATCAAGCAAAGGTGGCAAAGTGTCATTACTTCCACCACCACCGCCCATCGTAAGTGGCGTTCCGTAAATTTTAGCCATGTGTTTCCCTCCTTATTCCGTTATTAAGGTTGCGTTCACAAGCTCAATTTGAACAGGAATGTCCATTGTTGGCTGTTCTCCATAAGTCAACACGCTTGCCGTACCGTTGTCATTTACAGCGGTCAGTCCATACACTCCCGCGTCAGCCAGCGTTTTCATCATTTCATCTGACGCAAACGCAAGGTTCAGTTTCATGTTTGCCGTAATGGCGCTGTTGGTAATGCCTTGCGAATAAATCCCTTCTGTCGAAGAAGTCCATCCGTCAGTAGTCAATGTAACAGAAATCACTTTATTTGGAAGTTCTGTTTTGTCGGCTTTGTTTTGTTGAATTTCAGAAATGCTTTGGTCTTGCTGTTCGTCTTTTTGGTTTATGGTGCTAATGGAATTTTGAAAATCAATATCTGCCTGAGTTAAAGCGTTAATTTTTTCTGTGTGAGTAGAAACAGTGCTGTTTGTATCAGTGACTTGCGCTTGAAGTTTCCCCAAAGCCCCAATTACAGTATCGGTTGCTGTAATAATTTCTTTTGTAGAAGTGTCAAGACCGCTTAAAACAGTATTCCTGATTTTATAAAGCAAATCAATCCATTGTTTTCTTCCGCCGTAGTAAAAATCATCATCGGTAGTAAGTTCGCCTTTTGGATTGATGTTTGGTTCTTTCTGCTCCAAAAGATTGTCTGTTTGCGACTTTGTGTAATAGTTGGAAAGGTCTGTTGCTTTATGAGAATCTACCCACTGACTTGTTCCATCATCCCATACCCACAAAGTATCGGTAGAACCGATTAAAGCAAAATCCCCCACAACGGCTGTTGCGTGTTGCTCTTTCAGTTCTTCTACTGTGGCAAAATATCCTTTATCATGTGATGCTTTCGTTTTAAGCTCTGAAATATCATTCAAAATGTCATACAAAGCCTTGCTTTCTGAAACAACAATCGTTGCATCAACAGTCACAGTGTCACTTTCCAGCAAAGAATATTCCTCTTGGAAAAATATGCCACCACCAATAGGGTCAATCGTGAAATAGTTGGTTGCAGGATTGATAACTGCACCGTTCTTTCTAATAACAGGAGCAGGAGATGTAACCCACAATTTATTGTTATCGGGTGCTTGATAAAGAACTCCCATGACAGTTTTTCCTTGCGAGTTTGTCCAAGGCAGTTTTTCAAGCTCAACATTCGTGATTGTTTTCGTGTTCAAGTTCAAAACAGAAGATAGCTTCACTAGGGCTTCGGAAAAGCCCGCCATAAGCGGGCTTAATACTTCCGAATCTCTAGGGTCATATCTTGGTATGTTTGCCATGAGATATTCCCCTTTCTTTGTTAATTGTTAGAAGTTACCGAAATTGTAATCTGCAAAGACCAAATACCAGTTACCTTTGTTCCAAGGCTTTGCACCTTTCTATTTAGAGCAGTATTACCTACACCAACGCCGTTTACGATGGAAAATTCATTCCATGCAAAGTTAGCTTCGTTGGTGTCGTATGTTGCTTTGTAAGTAATGGTTCTGCCACTTACCTGTGGATAACCAGCTTCAACCTTCTTGTAGAACTTGGTGCTTGCCGCAATCAATCCTGTCTGGTTTGCGTTTTCTGGTGTAGTGTCGTTTCCTACACCAATTTGAGCGTTTTTATTGTCAAATGGCACAGCTTCTCCGATTCCACCAATCAGTTTCAGAATGTGGTGTGCACCAGCATCCAGAATGACGTTCTGAGAAGCACAACAGGTTTCATAGGGCTTGTTTTGCTCATATTCCTCTCTGTTGTTGAACTTATCAACCTTCCAGTTGATACACCACTTTGCACTTTCAGAAACCCCCAACGCTCTTACAAGCATACCATAAAGAGCTTCAAGCTGGTTGTGTTCTTTTTCGGTGATTTTGTCTAAGTTTTGAGCAAGATACTGGATTCTCTTAATGGTAGATTGCACAATAAAATCTTTCAGTGTTCTCATATTTTGTTCCTCCAAAACGTATAAATCGTTAGCATTATTGCTTATAGTATAAGCAAATTATACTCTAATTTCTAGGATAAATCAACGCTTTTTCTTGTAAAACATATCGGTTACATTTCCAAGAACTTTGTTCATCATCTTGTTAGCATCGAATTGATTGTAGATGGCATTGTTGTTCGTTACGCTCAATTCGTTTCTGCTGTTGAAGTATTCAGACTTAGAAGAAGCATTTCTTTCGTTGCTTGCCGATTCAACCTCTGCCAGTTGTTTTCTCATGGTAGACATTTTGCTCGAATACTCAGTAATGATGTTTCCCATCATAGAAAGTTCTTCTGTAATTGGCTGAATCAGTTCGGATTCATAAACAGACCGCATTGTTTGTGCATAATCAACAGAAGCATCCACCATTAAATCGTTAGCTTGCACAAATCCATCATACATACCATTTGCCATGGGTTCAATAAACTGCGAAACATACTGGTTGTATAATTCTTCGTTCGTCATGGCTTGGTATGCAAGCATATTGATTTGTTGTTCGCTGAACTTCTCATTTAAAGCGTCAATCTTTTCATCAATCGCTTTCAGGTCAGCTTCTTTCTGCTTCTCAATAGCTTTAATACTATCCTCGATAGATTCAATAGAAGAATCGTGCCATCTGTCAAGAGCCTCCATCTGTTCCTCAATCGCTTTGAGTTGCGCTTCTTTGTTGGCTTCAATGGCTTCTCTCTGGTCCTCAATGTCATAATCTTCCAGCTTCTCTTGATACTCTCTATCAAGTTCTTCCAGCTTCTTTTGCGCTTCTCGTTCAGCCCTTCTAGCATCAACGCCGCTTCTTCTCTTGGCAGAATCTAAATCTTCAAGAATCTCACTTCTGTTTCTGAGGTATTCTTCTCGCTCTCTAGCTCTGTCTTTGGCTTTCTGAACTCGGTCGAGCTGTTTCAGTTCTGCATCGGCGGCATCTTCAATCGCTTGTTTTTGGCTCTCCAACGATTCTCTCTGGCTGTCGTAGCTGTTTTCAATGGATTCTTTGCGATTGTTTAAGGCTTCAATCTGAGCGTCAGCAACACTGTTGATAGCTTGCTTCTGTTTGTTCAACGCTTCGATTTGCAGTTTCAAAGATTCTTGAATCTGTTTCTTAATAGCATCGAACAGTTTTTCTTCTGCTTTCAGTCTTTCACTGGCAGAAACCTTTCCAGATTTTGTCATAGAGCGATAGAAGTCTACTACCTGTTGCGTTGTTTTCTGACCCATTCGGTTCATTCTTTCAAACGCTTCGGTTTCTTGGTCGTAATAAGACTTTGCGGCTGTGCTGGCGGCTTTGTATGCTCTGGTCGCACCAGAAGGTTTAGGGAAACTTCTTTCAAAGTTCTTAGACACAGAACCAATAATTTGACCTACTGTGTTAATATATTCTTCCATAGCCGTTGTAGCTTCTTCTGTCCAACCTTTGCTTTGAAGCATAGCTGCTCCCTCTTGAATCAGAGCTTGCGTCAGAACAGAAGTGCTGTCTGCTGTTTTGTCTACACTACCTCTAAAGAAGTCGATAGCCTCTTGTTCTTCTTGAAACTGAACAGCGATATTCAAAGCCTGTCTAACGGTAGCTTGATACATTTCGTTGTATTCAGCTTGCGCTAACTTCTCATACGCTTCTCTGTTCAGTTGCAGTTGACCGTTCTCGTTCACAAGAGTGGCAATGTATTGTGGAGAAAGAGAAAGCAAAGATTGAAGCGTGTCTACCGTAACAAATCCATTCTGGTTGTATTCATCGACCACTCCAATTAAAGTAGAATATGCAGATTGCAAGTCATCTACCGCTTTGCTTGCGTCTTGCAAGAGCTTTGCCGCTCCTGCCGCTCTGTTTTGGGCTTCTGTAAGCTCACTCACGCTGCCTGACGCTTCGTCTACGGCGTTTTTAAAAACAGGAATGGACTGTGATGCCATTTGCTCTACAACACTTCTAAAACTCTCCCCAAGCCCTGTGGATTGCATTACCTTGTCAATAAATTCATCGAACCCACTTGCAGAATCAGGGATAGAATCTTTAAGGTCTAAGAAGGCTTGGTTAATCTCTGCCTGAGCAACGGCGGCTACTTTTCCCTCCCGCTCCAATCGAGAAAGCTCATCTGATACTGCACGATATGTTTCGCTTGCAAGGAAGGCTTCTCTCTCGGATTCTGATATTCCTTCTGTCATTGCATCTAAGGCTTGCTTAGATAGAGAAAGACTATCATAATATTGCATAATAGAATCAGCAGTGCTATCGTCTGGTGCAAAGAATTTGCCAATTCCTGCGTCTCCCCATCGAGATTTCATATCAGAAAAACTACCCATGATTTCAGATAACGACTTTCCAATATTAGAAAGTGCTCCATCGGCTTCATACAGTTCTTGTGTTGGCAGAGAGATTCCAATGTCCTTAAAACCTAAAGCACCCGAAATTCCACCAAAAGAATCACTTTTAATTGACGCTTCAAGAGATTCTTTGGAAGCTGTAATAGCACCAACTAGGCTGTTCTTTAAGGCATTTTTTTCTAGCTCAATCTGTTCTCTGAGTTTTTGGTTGTATTCACCTGTACCAACAGTCAGACCTTCAAGAACCTTTGCTCTGTCACCCAAACTGGATTTCAGCCTTTCATTAACCTCCAGCATTTCTCTATCTTGTTCTGCTGTTCTGCTTTCAACACTTGCAAGTGCGTTGTACTTTGCTTCAAGTTCCGACAAAGAGTTCGCTCTTTGCTGTTCTGCTTTGGCGTTCTCGATGATTTCTTGACGATTCTTTTCAGCTTCTTCATTTGACTTTTTGATAGCGGCTGTGATTCCTGTGTATGCCAATGTTCCAACAGCAAGCCACGAAGCAATCGGGATTCCTGATAATGCGAATGCAGTTCCTTTAAAATTACCCATCTCTTTTTGTGCGGTGGATAAATACCAAATGAAATCTTTAAAACCTTTACCTGTATCAAGTAAGCTATCTTTAAGTCCATTTGTCCATTCAGAAATCTTTGCAGACTTAATTTTCAGAATGATGCTCAAAACGATTCCTAACGCTGTTTCAGCTCCACCAACGCTTTTCAGCATCTGGTTAAAGCCTGTTGCAAGGTCAAGAGCGTCTTTCGCCAAGTCCATAAGACCTGATTCTCCTGCCTGTTGTGCAAGCTCTCTCAAAGAACCAATAAAGATATTGTATTTCGCAGTCAAAGTGTCCATGTACTTTGCGTTCTCGTTCATGGAGTGACCCTCTGCTTTTGTCAGTTCGTTGGTTACTTCTTGCGCTTTATTCATGTTGTTTAATAAGGCAATAAAGTAGTTTCTTCTGAGAGTTTTACCAGTTTCATAGATTTCCTGCTTCTCCATGTCAGTGATAGCTTCTTTGTTTAACTGGTTTTCTGTTTCTCTGATTTTGGCAAGTTCGTCTGTCAATCCTGCATAGTTGGCTACTTCATCGGAAAGCAAAGATGTTGCGTCAGATTGTTCCATAAGAGCGTCTACAATGCCCTCGTTTCCACTCGTTACAACCGCTGACATTTCTTTCCACATATCCAAAACGCTCTTTAAGGCTTGTTTATTCTTGTCTGTGTAGACATTGAACCCAAGCCCTTCCAGCGTTCCATCCATTTGTGCCTTTTGAGTATAGGTAATCAGGGTGTTTAATGCGTTACCGACCTCTCTACCTGTTCTTCCCGATGCTTCTCTCATGGCAGTCAAAACACCAATCGTTTCATCAAAAGAAAGTTTTGCGTTTTTAGCCGCAGAAGAAGAACGCAGAAGTCCATCTACAAGGTCTTGCGAAGTTACAGCAAAGTTATCAGCAGTATAGTTGATTTTATCAATCAGCAGAGGGAAGTCCTCATTCTCCATCTTCCACTGTTGCATAATACCAATTAAACTGTTAGTGGAGTTCTCCACATCAAGTTCAGCGGTATTCAGAGCCAACAATGCAGTTTCGGCAAATTTCAAGCTGTCCTCTGCGTTTTCACCAGCCTGTGCAAACCGAAGAACAACCTCTCCTGCGTCCTCAAAACTACGACCGTATGTGGTTGCAAGATTGAACATACTCTTTGAGAAGTTCCCCATATCAACATTTGCGTCACTGAAAACCCTTGTAATTTCTACTACTTGGTCTTCTACACTTTTCAGCGTTTCAAATGTTTTCTGAATCGCTTCTTCTGCTAGATATGCTCCTTTTTGAACAGCAAGAAATTTAACAGCATCTAAAGATTTCAGAAAGGTGTTTGGCTTATCAGAAGTAACGGTTTTGCTTTGTCGTTCAAGTTCTCTGGATTGCTTGATAATTTCCTCGGTCTGTTTCTTTTCAGATTCTGTAAACTCTTTGTTTTTTTCAACTTGTTCTTTAATAATTTCAAGTTGCTTTTGGAGTTCTCTGGTTTCTTTTGCAAACTCCGAATACTCTCCATGTTTAGATGTGTATTTAGCGTTTAAGTCCTTTTGCTTCTCAATCTGTGCATCAAGAAAAGAAATATTCTTTTTAATTTGCTTTTCTTGCATTTCAGCGTTTTTGCGCTGTTGCTCTCTGTTCTCTGTAATCGAACCGGAAACCTTTTGCCATACAGAAGCGTATTCTTTCACATCATCTTTTGCATTGTCAATTTGTCGCTTTTGCAATTTAAACACTTCTGTAATGCTTCTGCCATAATCGTCAATAGAAGTTACAGCTGCTTTTAAAGTGTCGTTGTCAGAATCAGTGTCAATCTTAACTTTCGAGATTCTTCCATATGCCGATAACAAATCAAGAAGTTCTTCTTTAGCTTTATCAATATCTTCTTTTGAAAAAATATTAGAAATAACGGATTGTTCCCCTGTTAAGTCAGAGAAAGACCCCTCAATCGCTTGCCTAACTTCTTCTGACGCTCTTTTAAAAGTAGGAACAGAACCTGATAACTGATTTGCCATTTTGTCGAAGTCAACAAAATCGGATGTCGTTCTTAGGAAGTTATTACTAATTTCTTCGGCATATTTTTGTGTCATTTTACCAATTTGTTCTAATTGGTTTGGAATCTTACTCACATCAAAATCAAGCTCCGTTAAGTGCTGGGCTTGTGTTGTGTTTTCCGACATATATTTATCCCTCCCAAATTTTATGATATAAAAAAGAGGACAGCATACATTAGCTGTCCTCGAAAGTTGCCATTCCTCCGAAGAACTCTATAACATCTTGCTTGCTAGACGCTGAATAGGTCTTGTTGGAATCTTTACTTTTAGTCTTTGGCTTTCTTTTTTCAACAGAAGCGGCAGGAACAGGATATTCTTCTTCATCGAAATCTTCTTCCTCTTGTTCAAGTTCCTTTTTGCTCTTATACGGAACACCAAGATTTTCACAAAATCTTTTTCCCATCGTTGACATGATAGCGGTAATAAACGGAAGTGACGAGTTCCCGATTTCCTCTTTGCTCATTCCAGCATGAACCATAAGAACTGAGAAAATGTCACCCCAGTTTGCAGGATTCGCTGATTCAGAATCGCTATCCTTCTTCTTATCAGCTTTTAAAAACCCGAAAACTCAAATAGGTAAATCAAAAGGTTTGCAATCTCGCCTTTCGTGAGCATGAATTTTGTTTCAAGGTCATAAAAGTGGATTGGTTTTCCGTTATAAGAAACCTTTGCTTCTACCCATTTAATAGTTTCTTCTGCATCGGGGTATTCAGAATAATCAACAATTCCTTCTCCACCAATTCCAAAGAACTCTTTAAATCGTTTCCATAAAGACTTCTTAACGGGTTCTTTCGGAACAACACGATTGAACAATCCTGCTAATCTTCTGCCAAGTTCCTTGTCGGACATTTCATCCCCATACATATCATATCGGGAAGGAATGAACACCTTTTTTTTGTTAAAAATATCCATCGTTTCAAAGAAGGTGATAGGTTTTACATCAAAGCAATATCCATTCGCCTTAAAGCAACCTCTTTCAAGCATCTGCTCTTTCGAGTAAATGACTTCTTCTTCATCTTCTTCTACTTCTTCCTCTAATTCCTCATTTTCAACTTCTTCATCTACTTCTTCGGTCGGAGGATGAATTGGATATTCTAATTTTTCAACACTAATTCCCATTTATATACCCACCTTTTGTTGCTAATTATGGATTGTTATTCAACAACAGGCTCAAACTTAACCTTTACAGGGCTATTACCAGAACGAGGTTTCAGTACATTGGTGGTTACAGTCCAGCCTTGGGTCGGGTCGTTAGACTGAGTAGGCGGAGTAACAGCACCAGATACGGTACATCTGTCTACAACGATGTTCAGTCTTTGTTCAGTAGACTGGTCTTTGTCTTTGGTATTACCAATAACAATCGCCATAAAGGTAGTGATTTTCGGGTTCTCTTGGTAGTTTACCGCAACCACATTTGTACCCTTGTATGCGTACTGAATCATAATCTGCTTGTCTTTATCTTCTTCTGCAAAGGTAATGGTTTTTGTAGCAGAATCATAGTGGAACTGACCTGTGGTAAGAGAAGAACTCTCGGCTTGCGAAGCAAACGCATTACCAAAAATGTCTTTGATAACCATTTTGTCTGCGGAAATTGGAGCACCAGTTTCCTCAAACGTCTTTGTCTTTTCTGCTGGAACAGTCATTGGAAGAATAGTCCACATTTCATCGTCAGATGCGTTACCGTTAAAGTAGTCTGCACCAGCAATCAGAGCTTCAAGTTCTGGGTCGTATGTGGACAGTACATAGGTAACAGTACCAGCCTGTGTCTGAACATAGGTAGCTGCCGGATATGGAGAGTTACCATCTGGAAGGTCTACGGTGTTCAAAGAGTTTTCTCTCGAAATAGAAACAACAACGCCATTTGCAGATACATAGGCTCTCGACATATCAGGCATACCATTTGCACCATAAGGGATAAACATAAAGTGACCTGCTTGTGGGAAAATAAGGTCTTTTCTCATAGAACTAGCTGCTGCCATATTTTTTACCTCAACTTTCTATATTGTTTTTATTTTGTTGAAAACTGTTGCGTTTACAGAAAAACGAACAGCGATTCCATAATGAGAAGGTGGAACGGCTAAAATCATGCCTGGACTTACAAGGTCAAGTACATGGAAGTGTTTCAGTTCCCTTCCTTGCAAAAGAGCAATCACTTGGTCTTTCGCTTCATTCGCTATATTATAATCACCAGAAGTTACCATAAAGTCTATCTGATAAATCATCTTCCTTGTAATGGCACTTCTGGTTTTTTCGGTGGTAGAGTTGTATATGTGGATTTCTCTGTTTTCAGAAGTGAGAACATCAGACGAGTTCTTATATCTCTTGATGTTTTCTGGTTTGAATCCCAGCTTCTTTGTGATATATGGGTCATTAGCAATAATTTCCCATATCCCAAGCGTATCATCGTTGCTATTGATAGCCATACTATCACCTTCTTATCTGTACTCAAAGTATTGCTTCATGTTTGACAAGTATTCGTCTAAAGCAAGAGATATTCTTCTTTCAACCATCCCATCTTGTTCTAACAACCATTTTTCGGCGTTCTGAATAGAGTATGATGGCTTTCTTGGTTTTACCTTGTTTTCGATTGGCACACCAGCCATAGAACCGCTGGAAACTCTTGTGTTTCCAAAGAAGTCCGTATATTGACCTGCCCTTCTTCCTACAATCATTGTGCTATCTCTCAATGGATTCCATAGGGAACTCCCCATGTAGTCCATCAGATAGTCACTCGTCATATCCATACTGCTACCTTTACCAAAACTTTCTAGCAATGCCTTTCCTCGAAACATGACTCCTGAACGAATAACACCAGCACCAGAATCATATTCAGTCTGTTCCTTCTCAATCGCTTCTCTTGCTTCTTTTGAAAGGTATTTCTTAGAATCGTTATAGAACTCGGTAATTAGTTCATCAGAAACGCCTTTCAGAACGTCTACAAGCCCCTGCAACGCCTTTTGGTGATTAAGCCTTAGTGTTTTCATGGTTCAACAACAACCTTGTCCAGATTAAGCGTGAGCTGTACAGAAACAATTCCCATAATCTCTCCCGATTCAGTCAAGTTCGACATAGCTGTTTCGATAGAATCCACATTGTATATTTCGTCTTTATACACACCGTTCACAAAGCTCTTTTTAATCACTTTGTCCGCAGGAGATAGTTTATATTTTGCAGGAAGATACATTGTATAAATCGCTTGGTCTAACTTACCATTGTTTTGAATCTTATAGCTTCTAAGCGTTGTATACCAATAAACAGGAATGTTTTCGTTCTCAACACGATATGTGCTGACGGGATTTCCCCACTCGTCTTTTTCTCCTGTATTGTCGTTCTTCTTCAAAAGACTTGCTTCTGCGTTACACTCAACAGCATAAATAAAGCAAATTAACGGTGCTTGTGGCTCTGGCAAGGCAGAAATCATCAAGTAGTTTTTGTCGGGAACTGATTCTCTTGTGAAATACAGCCCTGTCAACTCTTGTGTTGATTTAGATTCTGGTATAACCATATTTCCTTTTACCAGATAGGCTCTATCTACCATGTTGTAGGCTGCTTGTGTTGCGTTTTCAAGGGATGCTTTCACCGTTTGAAACATCGGCGTTGTATCATCCCTAGAGATATTAAAAAAAACATCTTCGCCTAGATTGTTTACAATGGCATAAAAATCTATTCCAATGTTCTGCAACAAAACCACCCCTTTTAACTATCCAGAAATATCAAACATAGGGAACATTTTTACTTCCTTGCCCTCATTGAGAACGCCGATTAAGCTGTCCAGCTTGTTTTTCAAGAAGTCTATTGTGTTGGTCGAACGCTCTGCGTATTCGACTTTTAGGGATTGTGTTTGTGCAACCTTGTATTCGTTTGCAGATGTTACGCCATACATTACAATGGCTGTTTGGCACACAACAGCACTCTCAAAAACACCTTTCTTTTCATCTGGCAAAGATTCCCAGTCTGGTATCATTGATTTTATGATACTTTCAGACAAGGGGGCGTTCTCTGGAAAGTCAATTATACTATCAGGAAGTGAGGTTTCGTTCACCATCAACAAAGACCTTACTCTGTGGTAAAACACATCAATGTCTTTATAACCAATGTATTGCAAAATATCACCTCCTGTAATACAAGATAACTTTATTACAAATTGTATCATTAAACTAATTTTGTGTCAATGAAAAAAGCACCACATGAAGCGGTGCTTTAATCAAGCTAATTACGAGTGTAATTAGTCTACAATGTTGTGATAGTATTCATACAGTTTTTCTTTTGCTTCTACTGCATCCTCCTGAACCTCCCACGACTAAAGTCGCAGGATTCTTGGGAACAACCCTCTATCGAGGGTTTATTTACCAAGCTATCCCCGTAGTTCCTACGGTTCTTATATATGTTATTACGCTATTTGTTTTAATCCCTCATTGAGTATGTTCAACGCAGCGTTCACATCTCTATCGTGAACCTCTCCACATATAGGACATACCCATTCTCTTATAGATAACTTTTTTGTAACTGGATTTTTGTATCCGCACTTGGAACACAACTGACTGCTTGCAAAGAATGTGTCTATTTGAATGACTTGCTTGTCATACCAACTAGCTTTGTATTGTAGTTGTCTCTTAAACTCAGACCACGATACATCTGCGATGTTTCTTGCCAGTTTATGATTTTTCATCATGTTCTGCACTTTCAGATTTTCCATGCAGATAATATCGTTCTCTTGTATGAGTTTGTTTGACAGTTTGTGAAGGTAATCTAATCTTTGATTTGCAATGTGTTCTTGCAGTTTCGCAACCTTGATTCTGCTTTTATTCCAGTTTGAACCGCCACTTGTTTTTCGTGATAGTTCTCTCTGTAATCTTTGCAGCTTATTAATTGACTGTGCAAGATATTTCGGATTCTTATACTTCACACCGTCAGATGTGATGCAGAAGTCCTTGATTCCTAAATCCAACCCAACTCGCTTACCCGTCTTTGGCGGTGTAGGCATCTCAATATCAGTTACACATATAGAAGCATAATATTTACCGCTTGGCACTTGCGAAACAGTGACATTTAATATTCTGCCATCTATCTCTTTATAGCCCTTACATTTTACAAGTCCCAGTTTTGGTAGTTTTATGTGCTTACCAAGAAACGCAATGTTATTATTGCTAAGATTAGTGCGATATGACCGATGCCTGTCTTTTTTAGATTTGAATTTAGGGAATCCAGTGTGTTCTTTGAAGAACTTTTTGTATGCCATGTCTAAGTCTTTTAAAGCGTTTTGGAGAGAACATTTATCTGGCTCTTTCAACCATTCTTTCTCTTTCTTTAGCCTTGTAAGTTCTCTGGAACACCCTGCAAAACTCAAAGATTCGCCTTGCTCTTTATACAAAGTTATCTTTCTATCCAAGAAGTAGTTATACACATACCTTTGACAGCCAAAAGTTTTAGCTAAAAGCTCTTGTTGCTGTTTATTTGGATAGAGCCTAAGTCTGTAAACTTTTTCCATATTATCACTTGACCTTCTGCTTTTGAATGTATTCTCTGATTTGGCTTTCCGTGTTTTCTGATACCGTAGCTACAAAATAACTCGGATTCCACAAATGACCGCCCCACAGCTGATTGCGTAGGTTGTCCCCATATTCTTTCATAAGTAGTCTCGCAGAAACCCCTTTAAGGGCTTTTATGATGTTTGGTATATAATGCTGTGGACTACACGAAACTAACAGGTGTACATGGTCTTGGTCTATGTTTGCTTCTAAAATTTGAAAGCCATTATCATCAGCTATATTGTTAAGTATATGAATTAAACTTTGCTCTACGCACTTGTTTATAATCTTGCGCCGATACTTCACGCACCAAACAATATGATACTCTATCGAATATACACATCCTCGTCCATATGTTACTTGCATAATCACCATTCCTTTCCTGTGATTATATTGTAACATATGTATTTGAATAAATCAAGTGATTATTAGGATTTTTTGTTTTTTGTAATAACATATGTAAGAACCGTAAGTTCTTGACTTTATCGCATTAGAGGTTGTCGTTCACACAGAAACGCTACTTTCCATGCAGTTCTCTTATGAACTTCTTTGAGTTTCCTCAAAGCACAGACTATATCTTATCCCTCAGCATTATCTGTTAGGGCTTACCCACTTCCGACACCAATCGCTTGTGTCGTACTTCCCTCAAGAGGAATAGTCGTTGAGCTTTCTCCTATTCGGAGCTTAGTTGCTGATTGTCCATTGTTTTAGCACTTAGGGTTTAACCTTATGCCATCTGAATATGTTTTTTCTACTTTCGTTACATTCACACTCATGGCTGTTCGCCATCATGTTGTAGTCTATTCAGCTTTAGGAGTTTCCAGCAGTTCAAGTAATGTTGAATAGCTTGAAGCTATTTCTATGTACATATTTCTATATACACTGACTATCTTGTATAAGCGTTTAACTCACAACTAAAGTCACGAGTGTGCAACGCTCTAATAATCAAAGAGGAAATCTTTGGCAAGGTCAGCATAGTAGTCCGGCTTGTCAATTCCGTATTTCTTTGCGGTCTTGCAATAGTCAGAATACATGGCATTTACAGCAGCCCACCATTCGTGTTCGGAAACTTCATCACCAAGGACTACGCCATGCTGTTTTGCAAGTGCGGTGGTTTGCTCTACATTGTATTTTTCACCAGTAGAGCCGTCCTCGTTGTGCATTTCCTTAACCCATGATTTCAGTTCTTCGTCAGAGAGTTCCTTTTTGCCATGACCTTCTTTGTATCCTTCTTTCATGGATGGGTCATAGCCTTTTTGACGATTCATGCGATATGGAGATTCCGAATATCTTCCAGAATCGTATCTGTTTGAATCGTATTGGTTAGAGTAATCAGAAGATTGGTTTCTTCTTCCTTCACCACCTCTATCCATGTCAAAGGTATCTCTGTTCTGTTGAGAATATCTGTCGGGGTAATTTCTTCTACCCATGTTTCTTCGACCATAAGGATTATATCCCTTCATGGCATGGTAGTACATAGGCATTTCATATTCGTCTGGCATATTGTACATGAGAGAGAAATCGCCGCTTGCTTCCATGCTAAAGTCATCATTCATATCTGAATAACCCAACATTTCAAGAAATTTTCTCTTTTCTTCGCACTTTTCCATTCTTTCTACTTTTTCAAGTTCGCAATAAGCTTTGGAAAGGAAGTAGATTGGTTCAACATCAGTCTTACAAAGTTCTTCTTTCTTTGCAAAAGATTCAAGTTCTTTCTTGATAAGTTTCTTGAGTTCGTGCATTATGCCTTTCCTCCTCTCTCTGCCACCTGTACTGCTTGTGCTGCTGGTGCTGCTGGTGCGACTGGTGCAGTTCCATTGATGCTAGGGAGATTGTTTCTCGGATAGCAATGAGGTTTACCCAGCATTTTGAATACGCCACCTGTTGCGTTGGTGCTAACGCATACAGAATATTTGGTTCTGGTTCTGATTCCACAAGCGGTCACTTGCGAACAATCAGGTCTGGTGAGTGGATATTGCTCTGTTCCTTCACCGATGGTGATAACAACCCCACTCGAAATTGTAGTTTCTGGTGGAATCGCCTGTGCAACAACAATGCAATATTTCTCACCGTTCCGATATGCTCCTGCTGGAAGATTGATTACAAGGTTTTCGTCAGCAAAATTTACTGCGTTCGAGATAATCAGTTTCGAGCAGAGCTTACAAACATTTTGGCAAGCCATGTTTATTATCCTCCTTTTGAGAGTTCATCTATTTTCTTTTCCAGAGAATAGAGAAGTTGGTTTTGTTTTTCAAACTGTTTATGGATATTATCTAATATCTCTTTTTGTTGTTTCTCGTTTGCTTTGTTTATGTTTTGCTCTTTAGACTGTTCAATGTTCTGTTCTAGGTTCATAACAGTTACCCAAAAGCTAAGAATATTTATCATATCCAAAAAGCCAAACGATTTGTTTTCGATGTTATCCATTTTTTCTCCAACAAAAAAGAACGATGCCCGACAAAAGACACCGTTCTTTTCTTTAAGAATCACGACTTTTTATGTCGGAAAGGGTATAAGAGGGAACAAGTTATTGGTTTAGTAACCACATCCGCAGCCACAGCCACAACCGTTATTGGAGAAGTTTACTCCACCGCAACAGTTGGTTGGGAATGTAACAGGGGTGTTTGGCTGTACTACAACTGCGTTAACTGGACAATCAGCACCAAGTCTACGAATCAGTTCTGCGGTCTGTGCAGATTGGTTAGCAGTAATGAAAGCGTTTTGTGCGGACTGGCTTGCTTGGAACTTCAAAGACTGGTTCTCGGCAGTCAGAGAAGCAATCTTATCCTGTGTCAAGAAGTCAAGGATTGCTCTGGTATTTGCGTTTGCGTTGTCGGTAATGTCACGAGTAGAGGACTGAATCAGGTTGCGAGTTGCACAATCCTGCGTAGCCATGTCGTAACGAACATTCTGAATCGAGTTCTGAATACCGTTAGCTTGTGTTGCAAGATTGTAGCCCAAATCGCTAATCCGATGGGATAAGTCACAGCAGCAACCTTGCATATTATATCCCAGATTAGAGATGTTGTTGTTCACGCCGTTAAAGCCATTGCAAAGAGCAGAATCTACGCCATGAAAACCGCTGGTGACAGCGTTGTTCAGAGCATAAGTGCTATCGCAAATGCCTTGCTGGATGCCTTGCAGACTTCTTTCGATGCCGTTGATTGCAAAGCCCTCGTTAATGTCCGCTCTGGTTGCAAGACCTTGAATGTCAGGAGAGTTACCAGCACCGCCATAGCCACTGCCGAAGCCGCCCCAGCCGCCACGACCCCAAGCAAGGAGGAAGAACAGGAAGAAAATCCAGCTACCGTTGCCCCAGCCGAAGCCACCGTCACCGTTGCCGTCACGATTTTGGAGTGCCATAACATCTGCCACAGATAAACTATCGGTCATTGTTTTAGCCACCTTTCATTTTTTGTTTTATATTGAATTAAATGCTATTGCATCTAATGTCTGTCCGCTCCATTTGGAGTATGAGGTTGGAATTGATTCATAAACTGTCCAAACTGCTGCTTTGCTTGGTTAATGTCAATTCCCTGCGTATTGATAATATTTTTGACAATTCCTTGAATCTGTTCTGGACTTTTACCATTTGTCATTTGAAGCGTTTGTTGCCATGCACTTCTAAGTTGAGGATTGCTTTGCAAAATCATGTTCATCATCATTTGTGTTGGTTCAAAGTTCATTGTTTACTTCCTCCCCTCGAAGTTTTAGCCTGTTGTTCTGATTGTGTTTCTGTTGGTTTTTGTGAAAAATTGCCAATTAAGCCAATCATTTCTTGTTTAAAAGAATCAAATTCTTCTCTTTTTACAAAGTCTGGTTCGGGTGTATTTGTTTGCTCAACAGGTTCTTTTGATTCTTCTTTTTGTTTTGGAACTTCTTTGCTGTAAGAATCAAACAGCGCAGACCCATCGTTCATGTTAAGCTGTTTGGTGTACACTTTCTTATGTGGAATATCAAGGAACACGCAGATTGTTCCGTCTAACGGAATAGGTGTTGCCATAGCTTCTTCATATCCTGTTACCGCACGAATCACAAGGTTAGGTGGGGTTCTCATATAAGATTGCGGTTGATTTTGCTGCTGGCTCTGTGTATTCGATTGATTGTAGTTCGGGAGAGAAGGAAAAGATTGCATATATGGATTGGTGTTTCCATACTGGTTAAGGTTCATCCCTTGATATGGCATATCTGGCGAAGTTCTTTGTGCCATTTGATTATATTGATTTGATGGGTCATAAATATTGTTGTAATATGCCATTGCCTTTCATCCTCCCTAGTCAAACAGGTCTTTGTTCTTTTCTCTTTCTTCTGAATCTAAGATTCTTCCGTTCTGGTTAAACTCCACATAAAACATATAGACCTGTTCTGCATAGCTTTCTGGAAACCCCATTTGCTTTAATTTGTCTATAAGTGTTGTCATTTTATTTCTTCTTTCTTTTGTTCGTTGTTCTAACTTTACACCATTTCAAATCTATCAAACTATCAATTTTGTATCATAAATGTATCATTTAAAAAATTGCATAAGAAAAGCACACCCCAAAAAGAGTGTGCTTAATTTTAAGATTGTTTTTCCTTTTTTCTGTTAAATTCTTCCACAAGTATTTTACTGAAAGTTTCCAAAAAATCCGCTGTTCCATATTGGTTTATCAAGGATTTTATGGATTCATCCAGTGAGCAACTTTTTTCTGGATAATATTTGTGTTTCGATATTTCTCCCTCAACCTCTGCATCAGGTCTCAGTTTGAAAAGTGGACGAACCCTGAGCGTTCCAGAGGGATAGTAGTCGTATATACAACCATTGTCGTTGATAGCACGAACATGAGAAAAGTCGCTGTTCGACTTTGTATCCCAAGGAGTTGCTGTCCATTCCCAATGATTATTATTTGGAATCAGCTTTCTGTATTTTCTGTGTTGGTCGCAGGTTCTAGGTGCAAGATAGCACTTACAAGTTCCATAATCATCTAATCCATCATCGGCTGTCAAATCGACTTCCATTTCTACGAAATCTCTAGGGTTTGCTCCTTCATCAATCCACTGTCTCATATAATGAGCATTGAGTTCTGTTCGTAGTGTTGATTCTGCAAAGTTGTTGCTTTCATTCTCATCAAACCTACACTGATAATTTTCATCCACCACCATGCAAAGAACTCCATCGTCCATCTTGTCCAACACGATAGCCGATTTCATTCCATATCCAAATCTATCCCCCGGATTTAGTTCTTTTACTTTAATTTTCATGTTTATTCCCCTTTCTGTGTTTCTGGTTGCCCTTTGGCTTTTTACCTTCTTCATTCAGAACTTTTCTGATATAGTCTATTCCTTTTTGAAGTACAAGAGTTTTAATATTTACGCACACATCACCGTTTGGCTTTGTGTATTTTGTTTCAATAACTCTGAAATATCCAGCGTCTACAAATCTTTGATAAGGCACATTTAACTTGTCGAGAACCTTTTTATTTCTTAACAAAGAGAACATCTTATTTCTTCCCATATCATAATCTAAAATCTTTGCAACTTCTGCCATGGAAATAGCATCTTTGCTTCCAGTGACTGTATCATAGAACTCTGCTTTTGGTTTCATGTCCTCGTTCTCGATAGCGAGTTTCTGGTTTTCGGATTCTACTTTTCTTCTCTTTTCCTGTTCTTCTTTTAACATGGTGCAGAGCTGAATCATTGTGTCTGGATTCAGAATTGCCTTCTCCAAAGTTTGGGGTGTCATGTATGCACCATGTTTACGGATTGACGGAATAACTTCATCTGCAATTTTTGCTTGAAAGGCTTCTGCAACTTCATTTTTTGCTTTCATAGCAAGTCGGTAGAAGATGTTTTCGGGAATAAAATCATCTTTCTCCCACACATAGTTAGGGTCTATTTCTTCTAAAAAACCAGCAACTCTTGTCCAATCAATTCGGATATATTCTTTTCGGAATCCAGATTCCGAAAATTTAACATCTGTTTTTGTGAATCCCAAACCTCTCGCAACCGCTTCCAGTTTTAAATAAGCAATTCCGTCTTTCTCATAACACTCAATTCCGCTAATGTTCATAATTTCATTCATGCTTTATTCTCCTTTTTTCAGTCTTTCAAGTTCTTCTTTGGTGATTCTTACATTCCCAAGCACACGAACACATTTGATTTTTCCTTGATACACCCAATTCTGAATAGTTCTAGTAGCAAATCCCAGTGTTTCTGCTACCTCTTTTATGGTATATAGTTCCTTCATTTACCCTCACCCCCTCTCTTGTTACCTATAATAGCACATCATTCTCTGTAAGTCAACACCCA
>NFZJ01007549.1_pt1 | contig 22193 bp, 18 predicted proteins | sample 1095371 | NCBI WGS metagenome assembly NFZJ01 (sample SAMN05181837, study PRJNA323583) | gut metagenome | isolation source: feces | host: Rattus norvegicus | place: Malaysia | collected 2013
GCTCTTCCGATCTGACTGGATATTGCTCTTGCGTTGAGCTTTCTCTAAAATGCTTAATTTCAGTGTCTAGAGAAGACATTTGTGCATTGAGTTCAGATATTTTTTCTTGATTACAAAATAGTTTTTTTAAATCCTGAATTTTTTCATTTAACCCAGCAAGTGATAATTGTTCTCGAACATACCAACTTTCTAAATATTCTGGAAGTTTTTGTTCTTGATTTTCTATAAAAGATTTAATGTTTTCATATTTTCCTAACTTTGCGCAAATAAAATCCATCTTATATTTTTCAGAAGCAAACTTCTCATATATATTTTCTATAGCATCATTGTTATTGGATACAACAAGTACAGTTTTGTCGTCCATTAGAAGATTGGCAATTATATTTAAAATTGTTTGGGTCTTTCCTGTACCTGGTGGGCCTTGAATAATACTGATTTGATTTGATAGCGCAGTTTCTACAGCCCTGAATTGACTGTTATTACAACCAAACGGAAAAATAAGAGATGAAACTTTCTGTTTTGTTGGTTTATTTTTCTTTGGATTAAAATAGCAAGCAAGTACAGCATCTTTGTTAATAAATCTCGATTTTCTTAAATTTTGTACTAGTAGTTTTTCTCCACTATCGTTCTCGAGTTTGCTAAATTGTGCCATTTGGAGAAGATAATCAAAAATACCAGCAATACTTTTGTCACCTAAGCAATTTTTAACTATTTGAACATTTTCCGCTTTATAGTGAAATATTTTTTCATTATTAAAAAACTTAACATTATAAATCTTTCCTGAATCTGACATAGATATACTTTCTATATCAGAAGTTTTATCATTTTTACCATTTTTATCTGTTAAAAATATTGTTATCTCATCACAATCCATATATTTATTCCAAGTAACAATTCTCTTGCTAGAATAAATCTTTCTTCTATAATTTTCAACTCACTTCCCAATATTTTACTTCCCCTCTTTCCGGCAAATAATATTAAGCCATTGCTCTGTTTTACGGTTAGGGCGAACATCTTCCGAAATCCACAATTCTTGTATCGTCAGAGGATTATTTTTGAGTATAAGTTTTTCAAAAGAAACCTCTGTTAAATCCGTAAAATATCTACCGTTGCGCTGTCCTTGGAAATCGCCGTATTTAAAAGAGCAATACAAATATCCCGTTTCCTTCAAGGCATCGACTATATGATTTACAGTTTTGACTAAATCAGCTTGCGGTAAGTGGAGCAAAGAGGCACAAGCCCATATACCATCATACAAGTTTTTGTCACAAAAATCTTGAAACAGCACATGTCTTACAGGAATACCAGTATAATCTGTGGCAAACCGACAAAAAGATTCCGAACCGTCCAAGGCAGAAACACGAAAACCCTTGGAAAGAAAATATTTTGTATCTCGGCCTGAGCCACATCCAAAATCCAAAATATGACTGTCCGGTCGCAATAAAGACAAAAATCTATCTTGTATAGTGCAAAAGCCCACATTAACCGTATCTTGAATATACGACTCCCAATTATTTTCGTAATATTCTATTGTATAGTTGCTGTTTTTTGATTCATTCATTATCTCTTCCCTCTGTATGTGGCTGACTGTCTGCTACACGTAACTGAACGTTTTCTTTAATCTCGTACAAAGCCTCTTTTGCAAAATCAAGCAAAGTACATGTTTTTTGCAAACCACCTAAATTAACGTAGTAGTTTTGTAAATCATGAAAAAGTTGTTTTTTAATTTTGATAAAATCGTTCTTTTGTAATTTTTCCCACAAAGACGGAACTATTGCTATCATAGCTAAGTCTTTACACAAATATAAAAAACGCTTTCTTTCGAATTTTTCAAAAGGATTGGTTAGCATATTTTGTTTGATAAATTTTTTATCTTTTAAATTCTCTTCTGTATAAGGACAGGACCTTTTATCAACAGGAAGATTCTCTCTGATTCTTGATTGATAAAAAGAAATATAGTCTTCCAACACATCTTGTAAAACAGCCTCTCCAATTTCATTGATATTTTTTAATAATGAAAGGAAAAAAGGCATTTTATATGAAAGAGAATAATCTCTTTGCTCTAAAAATTCAAAAAAATCGGAATACAATGTCTGTTCATTGTGCTCTTTTAATTGCAAATCAATTTTAATTTGAGCCACTGTTTGAGGGGTAAACATGTACAGTTTCTTTGTTCCGAAGGTAAAAGCTACATCGGGAGTCACTTTATTTTTTTTAATCCAACCAAGTAGCGTATCGGTACTGATAAAAAACTCTCGGGCAACCTGTTCGGAACTCAGATAATCTTTGTATTTTTCGGAAAAATCTTCGATATTGATTTCCGTAATTTTTTCGATTGTTTCGGTAAGTCCGTCAACCAGTATCATATCTCCCGGTTTATATTGTCGTTCTGTTATTGCTCCGAAGGGTACATAATAAGGATTTTTGAAAATTGAATGCATGGAACAAGGCTGTACCATGGCGCCGTATTCATCTACAACGTCAATGACAAACATATTCTCTTTTAGGGAGGTTTTTCTTAATCCCCGACCGATTTGTTGTAAATACAGCACTTTTGACAATGTGGGTCTTGCCATAACGATAATTTTCAAAGAAGGATAATCCCAACCTTCGGAAATCATGTTACAGGTACACAAAAATCTGAGTTTTCCGGCTTTAAAATCATCCATTATTTTTTCGCAGTTTTTTTCCTTACTGGTATACGAAGCGGCATTCAATCCCCGACGATTCAGTAAAGATGCCATTTCTTTTGAGTGAGCAGTATTAACGCAGAAAATCAATCCTTGTTCTTTTTCAAAACCTACAGAAAAGTATTCTTCCAAAACAGATACAATCAAATCGTTCCTGGAGGTTATGCGGATTTTTTTCTCTAAATCTGCATTAACGTAATCGGTGCCGTTGAATCGTACATGACTTAAATCTATATTTGTTTCTATGCGATAGACATGAGCCTGTGCAATAATTCCCTGCTTCATAGCTTCCGGTAAAGAGAGAGTTGTTTTATAAGCTCCGAAAATATTTTCCAATTTTTGCTTGTCCGGTCGTTGGTCTGTTGCTGTTAATCCAATTAAAAAATCAGGGGTAAAATATTGTATAACCCGTTTATATGTAGGTGCTACTGTATGATGGGCTTCATCGGCAACAATGTAATTGTAGTAAGTTTGTGGATATTCTCTGTAATGTCGGGATAAAAACGAATAAGTTTTTACATCTATGTTCCCTTTAATTCCCGGCAGATTTTCTTCTAAGCGTTTTTCCCAGTCGGTGATGAGATTTTTATTTGGAGCCAAAATCAAACCTTTAAACTGAGGTTTTTCTTGTGCAAAAATCTGTAAGTCTTCTTCTACGATTTTTGATTTTCCCGCAGCGGTGGGTAACACAATTAAAGAAGTAGTATTTCCTTCTGCTCTTCCTTTACGGATTTCTTTCAAAGCCTGTTCTTGGTGATCATACAGTTTGACTTTTCTGTGTACTAAAATTCCGTTTTCTCTAAAACAGGAGGTATCTTGTCCTAAAAAACGACGGATATCGTCTTGTATTCTGGCTTTGAATTTGCAGTCTTCTGTAGAAAACCGATATAATTTTATTCCCCAACGAGAACAGGTATTTTGTTTTTGTAGCTGTCGGCGGTATTTCTCTATCCCAATCAACTGAGGATGATGATAATGCAATCCGTTTTCTTCTATGGCTATATCACCATCTAGGGTGTGGACAAGATAATCAAGATAAAATGTCCTGCCTTCTTCATCCGTTATTCCATACTCTTTGTTTAAGAAAACAAGGCTTTCAGAACCGTAGACTTCTGCAAAGTTTTCCTCAAAGAAAAACTCCAAAGGCGAACTGTCCGGGCTGTTTTCCCTACTTCCGGTGGGTTTAAGTGTATCTGAATCGGAACTTTTTTCTAACCAGCCGTCAATAGTATCAATATCTTCTTGCAAAAATCTATATACCTGCCGATACCGGTGCATGTAATTATTTTGAATGTCAGTAATAACTGAGTAATTGATATATTCCTGACAATTGCAAATACCGTCATCGATAATGATGGCATCATTTCCCTTTACATAAAAACTGGATTTTCCCCGATTTGAGTATTCTATTGTACTTTCTAAATGATAGGTTTGTTGCCACCGATTCCCCATGAAGTTTTTCACTCTCCGTCCATTTCATTGTACAGTAAAACCAGCGTTTCCGCAACGAAACTCATTTACAATCAAAAACTCGGTTTTTCCCAGCCCACTCTCCCCTAAACCTGCATTTTCGTGCAAAAATAGGGCTTTTTAACTTGCATTTTCGTGCAAAAACACACTGATACAAGTTGCATTTTCGTGCATCGGAAAGTATAATTAAATTGCAAGCTATAATATAGTTTATTCATAAAGGAAGTACTGTAATGCTAAAAAGAAAAATCTATGACCAGCTTGTTGCCTGGAAACAAAGCAGTCACGGTACAACAGCCATCATGATAGATGGAGCTCGTCGTGTGGGAAAAAGTTATATTGCGGAAAAATTTGCACAGGCAGAATACAAAAGTTATATTTTGGTTGATTTTGGACAAGCTCCTACAGATGTACTTGATTTATTTGTTAATGATAGTGCCAATCTTGATCTTTTCTTTGCAAAGTTAGCGGCTTTTTATGCAACACCTCTTTACAAACGAGAATCAGCGATTATCTTTGATGAAGTTCAGCAGTACCCAAGAGCACGTCAACTTATTAAATATCTTGTAGCGGATGGCAGATTTGATTACATTGAAACAGGCTCTTTGATTCGGTTAAAGAAGAATGTACAGGATATCATTATTCCTTCGGAAGAAGATCACATAGAGATGTTTCCGTTAGATTTTGAAGAATTCCTTTGGGCCATGAGCGATGAAGTGACATATCCGTTGATTCGTCAATGTTTTGAAATAAAGCAACCACTGGGGGCAGCGCTTCATCGAAAGATCATGAACGATTTTCGACAGTACATACTTGTAGGTGGTATGCCGCAATCTGTTCTTGCCTACTTAGACGGCAAAGATTTTCAGGCGTCCGATATTGCTAAACGCAGAATTCTAAAACTCTACCGTGAAGATGTAGCCAAATTTGCAGAAGGGTATGAAGACAAAGTATTTGCCGTTTTTGATGGCATACCGGGACAGCTTTCAAAAAAAGAAAAAAAATATAAACTTTCATCCTTGGGCAAACAGGCACGTTTTCGTACTTTTGAAGATTCCTTTATATGGCTCCATGAAGCAATGGTGGTAAATGCTTGCTTTAATGCAACAGATCCCCACGTCGGGCTGGCATTAAGTGCAGACAACGCCACCCAAAAATGTTACATGGCGGACACCGGTCTTTTGGTAACTCATACCTTTCAAGACAAAAACTACACAGACAATGAACTGTATCGTGCCATTCTTTTTGATAAACTGAACATCAACCAAGGCATGCTGACAGAAAACATTGTTGCCCAAATGCTCCGACATCGTCGTCCACGTCTATATTTCTATTCCCGTTCCGATAGTCAAAATCGGACAAATCATATTAAAATTGATTTTCTGATTACTCAAGGGAAAAAAATAGCTCCAATAGAAGTAAAATCAGGCAACTATCGTACCCATGTCTCTTTGGATAAATTCCGCAAAAAGTTCTCATCCGTCCTTGGTAACTCCTATATTCTGTATACAAAAGATGTCATGGTCAAAGACGGAATAATCCATCTACCATTGTACATGGCAGAACTGTTATGAGTCCCTTCCAACTTTTACTCTTAATTCAGGCTTTTGATAACTCGGTTCAAAAAAGAAAAAGTTATGTTTCCCAGTACCTTTTTAACCGGATTGATTTTGCAGGGATAAAAATAACAGCTTTTATTCCATCCTTGTTGCTCCCAGTACTCTGCGTCCAGACCTCCAAGTTTGCAAGCCAGTACTTTTTGAACGCTAAAGTCCATAATGCACTTTAAAGAAGGTCGATGAAAACGCTTTCCTTTTTTAAGAGTATCAATAAATGGTTTGCATTCTTTTTTAAGAACAGGATTTCCTATGCTTCTGATGGATCTGCCGATTCTTCCTGTAGGCATCAGTCCCCACTGAATGCCCACATCTTCCAAATACTCCAAAGTGTATCCTAAGCCGGAACCCTTTGTTGTAGAAACTACAAGCAGCGGTTTACCTGCCAATACGGGACGGTGGTACCAGGAACAGGTTCTGTCTACAAAGGTTTTCAGCATACCGGACACGGAACGCAAGTATACCGGCGATGAAAGAATAATACCGTCGTATTCCAAGAATTTATTCATTAAAGCCGAAACATCGTCCTGCAGAGAACACGTTCCCTTCAGAATACACAATTCGCAGCCAACGCAGGGTTTTATGGTGTAATCGTACAGGTTAATAATGTCTGTTTCTATGTTTTCTTCCTGCAAAATTTCCTGTATTTCTTTTAGCAGTTTGTATGTATTAACCTTTCTTCTGCTGGAGTTTACAGCCAAAACTTTCATAGTCATCCATCCCTACAGCACAAAATGCAAAATCAAAGCCAAAGAAAACATGCACAAAAAACCGCCTATCATATATCCCAACACTTTTGAATATCCTTTGGGAGTGATTTTTCCGTTTTTGTCCAACTTTTTGATAATAGGATGCAATTTCCCAAAATATGTGCTGATAGAAAGAATCATTGCCACTACCCCATACAGTTTTGTCAGTTCCGTACCTGTAAACAGTATTACCAGTAATAAAAAAATAAAAATCAGCTTTACACCGGCAACCCAGTATGCCATGTAATGGGCAAACAAGGATTCGTTTTCGTCCTTTTTTGCATCAAACCAGTTATCAAACACTGCAACACCGTTTCCTAACTTTGAATCCGGCATAAAATATAATATCAACACATTTCCCAATTCCATAATGCAAAAAACAATTATGGCAACAGACAAAATATCCATGGAACCTCCCCGGCATCGGTACGTTTTCTGACGTATCTATACGTTGCTTTGTGATTATCTCTTTTGGAGATATTATCCCGAATTGCATGTTTTATCAAAAATAAACTGTAATATTGACCGATTCGGTCAACACTGTTATAATAACCTTCGGAGTGCAGAAAATGAGTCAGGTTTTTGAAAATCTTTCTGAAGAAAAAAAGAGCCGTATTTTAAACGCTGCCTTTGAAGTCTTCGGAAAGTACGGCTATCATAAAGCATCCATTAACGATATTGCAAAACTGGCTTGTATCAGTAAGGCTTCTCTTTTTTATTATTTTGAAAACAAAGAATCTTTGTATTTTTACCTGTATGATTTTGCTACTTTGTCTATTGCCGCTCGTATGCAGGAAGGTACAGAAGATATTTTTGAATGTATCTGTCTTTCTACCCGTCTGAAGTTTGAAATTTACAAAAAATATCCATCCATGTATGGTTTTCTTAAATCTATTGTCTTTGAAGATGACAATGTATTATCCCAATTAAAACTGCGGAACACGGAAACTATTGCGGAAGCCAATAGGTTGCTGTTTAAAAATGTGGACTGGAACCGATTACTAATTTCTGATTTTAAAGAGGTGATGAATCTGCTTTCATGGGTATCGGAAGGGTGCATTAAAGCTAATGCCCATTTGACTTCCGAAGAAATAGTGACGGAAGTAAATAAATATCTCAACTATCTTAAAAAGGCTCTCTACAAGGAGGAATTTCTATGAATATGATAGAAGTCAGTAATCTGACAAAAAACTACGGAAAATTTACCGCTGTAAACGATATTTCTTTTTCTGTAGCACAGGGTTCTATTGTGGGCTTTGTGGGAAAAAACGGTGCCGGAAAAACCACCACCATACGGTGTATGCTGGATATGCTCAAGCCTACTGCCGGTACTATACGGGTTAAGGGTTTGGATGCCCAAAATGACAGCAAAAAAATTAAAAGCTTTTTAGGCTACATGCCCGGTGACACATGCTTTTATGAACATGTTCGGTGTAAAGACATTTTTGATTTGTCCTGTGCAATATCCAAGGCGCCAAAAGAAAAGGCCCAGTCTTTATGTGCATACTTTGAACTGGATCAAAATAAAAAATTCAAAGATTTAAGTTTGGGAAACAAGAAAAAAGTTTCCATAATACAGGCTCTTTTAAAAGAAACGGAGCTTTTGATTTTGGATGAGCCTACCAGCGGTTTGGACCCGCTTATGCAAATGAAGTTTTTTGACTTGTTGCTGGAGCAAAAAAAACAGGGAGTAACGATTTTTTTATCATCTCACAATTTAAGCGAAATTCAAAAATACTGTGACCGGGGTTTGATTATCAAAGACGGAAAACTGGTTGATGATGTGGATATGAAGCATGTGGTACCTTCTTTGCGGCAAATTGTTTCTTACACAACAAAAGACGGAGAATCCCGTACCTTTGAAAATAAAGAGGATATCAATACGTTAATCCAACAGTTATCAAAAATTGACTTGGCACAGCTGGAAATAAAATATGCCGGCGTAGAAGATGAATTTATCAAATACTACAAGGAGTAAAACTATGTCTCACATAAAAACGTTGTTTCTTTTTCAGTTAAAATATTTTGTAAAAACCATAGTTGTGTGGTCTGCCGTGTTGTTCGGTATTATGTCTATGTACATGGCATTTTTTTCTACCATGCAGGAAATGGCTCAGGTAAAATTTGAAATGTTGCCTAAAGAATACCTGCAACTGATGGGTGTGGAAGATATTTCTCAAATGGGTAATTATGTTACTTTTTTTGGCATGATATTCAATATTTTGATTATCATCATGTCTATTTATGCAGTGACTTTCAGTATGAATTTGATTCTGAAAGAAGAAAAAAACAAAACCATTGAATATCTGTACGCTTTATCTGTTACCAGAAAAGAAATTTATGTGTCAAAACTTCTGGTGGCTCTGTGTGCCGTTTTTTTTGTTGTGCTATCCGTCGGAATTGCAGGAATTATTTTTGGTTTTGCTTCCGGCAGTGATACCTTTTCTATGGTGGATATGTCTGCCGTAATAAAAATTACGGGAACTGTTCCCTTCTTTTTTGCAGCTTTAGGTTTGTTTTTATCATCCCTGTCATCAAAATACGTCAGTTCCGGCCTGGGAGCAGGTATTGTTATGCTCACCTACATGTTGGGATACTTGGGAAAATTACTGGAGGACAAAGCCGACTTTTTAAAATATTTCAGTCCCTTTGAATTGCTGTCCCCCACCAATGCCCTTGCCTTATCAGGGGAAACCTACGGAGCTTTTGGCGTGATAGCTGCCTTAACGGTGATACTGTTGATTTTTGCTTCTATTATGTACAAAAGACGGGATTTTAGTCTGTAAAGAAGATTTAAACTGAAAAAACAGGTATAATCCTTATGGGTGTGTTACCCATACCGGTTCAAACGCTGTGTTGAACAGTATTTTTTGCACTGATTATGACAGCGTATGGACTATAAAGGAGTTTATATGAAACAGGAATTATTAAAACAATATGCTCGGTTTGCGGTGGAAGTGGGAGTTAATCCTCAGTCTTGCCAAACATTGATTATCAATGCGCCGGTAGAAGCCGCAGATTTTGCCCGGACCTGTGCCGAAGTTGCTTATGAGGCAGGAGCAAAACAGGTTGTTGTGTACTACAACGATGAAAAGCTATCCCGCTTACAAATGGAGCGGACGCAGGTTGAAGTGTTGGAAGACGTAAAGCCTACCGTCTATCGTCGCTATCTTGATTACTTTGAAAGCCAAGGTGGTGCCTGTATTTTACATATTATCGCTTCCGATCCCGATATTTACGCCGGCATTGATCCTGAAAAAATAGCCCGAGCCAGTAAAGCCCGTAGCATTGCCACAGAGCCATACCGGGAATACGTTATGAAAGATAAAGTACAGTGGACCATAGTTGCCATTCCTTCCGAAGCATGGGCAAAAAAGGTTTTCCCCCAAGAAACAGCACATGCACAGGAAAAGTTGTGGCAAGCTATTTTTGATGTCTGTCGTGTACAAGAAGGCGGAGATGTTGTAGCTTTATGGAAAGAACATATTGCACAAATGATCCATCGACGGGATTTTATAAACAGTCTCGATATTGATACATTGCACTTGACTTCTGCCAACGGCACTGACCTGACCATCGGTTTGGCAGACCATGCTCTTTGGAAAGGGGCTACTTCTGTTACCCCGGAAGGCTATACGTTTATTGCCAATATTCCTACGGAAGAAGTATTTACCGCTCCCCATAAGGATCGGGTTGACGGAATTGTCTATGGAACAAAGCCTTATGTCTATAACGGAACCGTAATAGAAAACTTTTGGGTACGCTTTGAAAAAGGCAAGGTCGTTGAACACCACGCAGAAAAAAACGAAGAAGTTTTAGGAAAATTACTTAATACCGACGAGGGAGCCCGGCATATCGGAGAAATCGCTTTGGTACCGGCATCCAGTCCCATAAATAAAAGCGGATTGCTTTTTTTCAATACCCTTTTTGACGAAAACGCAGCCTGCCACATAGCCTTTGGTGCCGGGTATCCGGGAACCGTAAAAGGCGGAGAAACCCTTTCGGAAGTGGAACTGCAAGCTTTTGGGGTAAACAAAAGTCTTGTTCATGAGGATGTAATGATAGGTGCAGAAGATATGACCATAATCGCTACGTCAAAATCAGGCAAAGAAACCCTTATCTTTGAAAAGGGAGAATGGGCTTTTTAGTTCCCGAAGTACTGTACCTGTACCGACGGAATCAGCAAAGTCGGTATAGGCAGTACACGTGAAAACATTTCAACAGTCACCGGTTTTGTCAAAGGGGAAATAAGTAAGATCATCCAAAGCGTCTTTGGGAAATGCTGCACAATAGAGTCTATTTAGCCAACTTTTTAACCGTTTCCACAGACAGGTTCGTACACTCAGCTATTTTTTCTACAGAATAATCGCCAAACTGGAGAAGAGTAATCGCTGTCTTAATCGCACTTTCTTCCTTTCCCTGTTGAATCCCTTCTTCCCGGCCTTTAGCTATACCTCTCTATACCTTCTTTTATGCCTTCTGCTCTACCGGAGGCGTTGCCCATGCCATTTATCATACAAATCCAATTCATATTTCATGTGGGGTCTCCCTTGCGTTGTGAAAAGCAAATTCTGTGGGTTCGACACAACGCTATGCATTGCCCAGTAAAAAACAATGCATCAATATTGCTGGGTACAAAAAGCAGGTAAAGCAATATTTGTCTTAATAGTTGGATTATGCACATATCCTAAATAACGAATTCATAGATAAGTACTGTAATAATGCCCGTAATCTGGGGTTTTGTGCCTTTTCAAACGCACTTGTATTATACACTACTTTTATCTGCCCGTCACTAATCATCGAGGGGCGTATCTCTAGACAGGACGATGATTTACGTACTGATAGTAAAATTTATGGGTAAGACAGTACGTTAATATTGCAATGGTACAAAAACTTAGCAGGGCAATATTTGCGTAGTCTACAAAATAACGGAAGTGCGCCGTCTCCGCATAAATCAAAGTTGCAGATAAAAATTACATAGGACTTTTTCAGTTGGTCGTAGGGATTGCCTCTTAAAAGAGAATCCACATCTATTGCGGAGTGATAATACCGCAAGTATCGATAAGAAAATCAGTACGTAAAACGATGCTTTACGTACTGATAGGTAAACTCCTGTGGATGACACAACCCGCCTATGTTGAAAATCAGAATCTGTACACAGAACCCATACTCAGTTTATGCTATCGTTTACAGTGTAGTCTGTAGTATCCACCATGCCACAGGCAATTTCATACTCCTGCTGACAGGGAAGAACTTGCTTTTCTTTTTCCGGAAAGGAAGCGTCAAAGGTCAGCACATCAGCTTCCTCTGCTTCCAGTGCATCAGAAAAAACGGCATAACCACTGACACCGTCTAGTACATGCTCCCGGAGAGGTAAAACCAAAAGACCGATATAATACTTTCCGTCCGGCATGGATATGCCATACTTCTTTCCCCCACGGAATCCATAAGGTTCATAATGATATGGGTAACCCAAGGTTATAATCGCCGAATATCCCATTTCCTGTGCTTTTTTAATGGAATGGGTAATCAGTTTTCTGCCCAATCCCTGACGGTGATATTGTGGACAAATAAACACCGGGCCAAAACTGACAGTCGGTATATCTCCGTTTGGAGTAACAACTTTGGAGTGAGTATAAAAAATGGCACCTTCCACTATACCGTCTACCTCAATCACAAAGGCTAATTCTTTGATAAAATCAGGATGAGAGCGCATCTTGTGCACAACATAGTGTTCTGTTGCTCCGGGAAAATACAGGTTCCAAAAGGCTTCTCGTGCCACTTCTTCTGTTCTGCGGTAATCTTCTACCTGTTCATTGCGAATTACAATGTTCATTATTCTACGCTCCTTGTTGTTCCTCTGTATTTTTGACATATTTAAGATTAAAACGATATATAATGGCTTTATTTTGTACACCCGGGCACTACATATTTTCGAGTAACACACAAAATCTAAAAAAAACCGGAAAACCTATGGTTATAAAGGCTTCCGGCTTTTTATCATCGTCGCTAAGAGGATTCGAACCTCCGACCTGTCGCTTAGGAGGCGACCGCTCTATCCTACTGAGCTATAACGACACACATTTCTTTTCCATTATAACAGACTATTCCTGTTATGAATAGCCTGTTATGTATAAATTATCCTCTCTTTACAATGAGCAAAGCACCCAATACAAGAAGGTGTGAAGATAAATTTCTGAAGAAGGCAATAATAGAATTAAAACTTCTAAAAGCTCCGTCTAAAAGTCCGCCACGGCCCAAAATATCCAACAGAACCACAATAACAATCCAAGCAATAATGATAATCAAAAGTAATATATCTGCCAAATTGCCAGTAGGCATAAAAAACCGGATAATCAAAAATACACCGGCCAACAGTTCACACACACCGATGGCATATACAACGATCCGTGCTATATCACCTTTAATGACACTGTTTACGGCAACACCTACATCGCCGCCGTTACCGCCCTGCAAAACTGCTATACCGCTTACAACCAAAAACAGTGCCAAAGCAATTTGCAACAAAATAACACCAAAATTTTTCTGTGCAGAAGACATTATAACCTCCTAGTCTGCTATATAAATATTTTATCGGGTAAAAATACAAGAATTAAAACAAAAAGGGTTCTTTTTCCAGTAATTTAAAGTCCCCCTCGGTTACTCCGTAAGGAACAAGAGAAGGTTCCCCATAATAGGGAGAAATAAAAAGTCCCCGTTGCAGACAGTGCAAGAAAAATGCATTGTACTGTTCCTTCGGCACTTTGGGAACAAGATAGGGACCTGTTCGTTGCCAATACAACGATAGTACCTTATCAAAAAGTTTCCAGTTCTTTTCGCCCCGTAAGGGAAGGGTTTTCTTCAAATCATAAAAAGATCTGGCTGCTGCCAATACAAGAGCCGGAGGTAATACATCATCTGCAGGGATTTTTTTCTTCTGTGCTTCCGCACCATTGCAGGTGTAACCAACAACATACAATTCCGAAGCCCAAGGCAAAGGAGGCACCACTATATATGCTTCCACTGTGGAATCGGAAGTCAAAGCCACACCTTCTGTGGCCTTGTGCATACCAAGCCACGGACGCCACCTGACGATTCTTTTTTGTTGCACAAGCTCCTCAGCAGAAGACACTTCCAACAACTCTTGAGTAAAGGCAGCCTCTCCGCAGTACTCTTTTAACGCTTTCTCTACACTTGCGATGGAGGTATAAATTCCGACGGCTGTCACCTCCGGCAATAGAGACCGCACGGCTTTTTCCAACCGATGATGAGCTCCCGTGGGAAAACTACCCGTCAAACCTTTTGTCACCATGTTTTTAAACATAGTCATTGCCGGAGAAGCCGTATTGCCCCATCCCAAAAGAGCTCTCCCTGACTCTGCATACATATCCGTCAGACGTTTTCCCTTTTGGGTATACAGGTAATGTCCCCGGGTACGGCTTACACAGCCGTACAGACGGGTAAAGTCTTCTTCATACCACAGGTACTGCCTACTCATAGCCTATGTTCCTACAGAGAAGAAAGTTTTTCTTTTACCAAAGCAGTGGCAGAAGCAGGATTTGCCTTTCCCCCGGATTTTTTCATAACCTGTCCGGTGAGCCATCCCAATACATTGGTTTTACCGTTTTTAAAGTCCTCAACAGCTTTAGGATTTTCTTTTATAACTTCTTCCACAAAAGCTTCTATAGCTCCGGCATCGGAAACCTGTTCCATACCCCGTTCTTTTATAATCTCTGCCGGCAGTTTGGAAGTTTCCAACATAAGAGAGAACACTTCCTTTCCCTGTTTACCGGAAATCTTTCCGTCATGGATAAAGTCTACAAGAGAAGCAATATGTTCCGGTGTGATATCCAAATCTTCTACCGTTTCATCTTTTTCTTTAAGAACAGCTAACAACTCTGCCAGAATCCAGTTGGCAACTTTTTTGGGGTCTTTTGATGCCAACGCAGCTTTTTCAAACCATAAAGCCAAAGCCCTGCTACTTGTCAAGGTTTCTACGTCAAAATCCGTTAAACCGTATTCTTTTTTAAACCGAACACGTTTTGCTTCCGGCAGTTCCCCTACTTTGCTTCCTGCGGTTTTAATGCATTCTTCTGATACAGTAAAAGGTTTAATATCCGGTTCAACTACAAAGCGGTAGTCTACAAAGGAGTTCTTTGTACGCTGAATAACCGTTTCCCCTTTTGCTTCATCCCAGCCCATGGTGTTTTTGTAACCGGCGTTAAACTCCTGTCGGTCTGTTTCAAATTGATGTAATTGCCGTTGAATTTCATATGTACAGGCGTCTCTGATTGCCCGGAAAGAGTTAAGGTTTTTGATTTCGGAAATCGGAGTGTGATACTCTTTACCATCTTTCCATACTGTCAGGTTGATATTGGCATCACAGCGCATATTTCCTTCTTCCAAATTCCCCTTTGTGACACCTACATACCGCAGTATTTCCTGAACAGTTTGCAAAAACAAAGCAGCTTCTTCCGGAGAAGCCATATCCGGCTTTGTAACAATTTCTATAAGAGGAGTACCGCACCGGTTATAATCGATGTAACTGTGGGCACCTTCCAAGTGAAGACTTTTACCTACGTCCTCTTCCAAGTGAATACGCTCTACCCGCACCCGGCGGTATGTGTCATTAATATTACAGTTTTCACCTATAAAATTGGTACCTCGGTACTTTTCTCCGCCGGGCTGTTGCTCTTTAGGCAGATGTTTAAAAGGCAAGTCCACATACCCATCAGAACACAAAGGTATATCATACTGAGTTATTTGGTATCCCTTTGCCAAGTCGGGATAGAAATAATGCTTTCTGTCAAACTTGGTAAATCTGGCAATATTACAATTCAATGCCAAACCTGCAACAGCTCCCAGCTCTACGTATCCCTTACTGACTCTGGGCATAGCTCCCGGCAATCCCAAACAAACGGGGCAGACTCTGGTATCAGGCATACCGCCGTAACGGTTTTCGCAGGCACAAAAAGCCTTTGTTTTTGTCAAAAGCTGACAGTGTATTTCGCATCCAATAACAACTTCATATCTATCTACACTCATTGTGCACCTCCCTGATCATCTTCCGCAAGAGGAATACCGCAACCGGGATGGTCTTCTTCCCAGCTTTGGGCGGCACGCAGTAACGATACTTCCGAGAACATAGCCCCCACAAACTGCATACCGATAGGCATACCATCTTTTGTCTTTCCTGCCGGAACGGAAACAGAAGCGATACGGGCAAGATTTACAAAGGTGGTAAATAAATCGCTTAAATACATTTCAAGAGGGTCATCAACTTTTTGTCCCAACTTAAAAGCTGCCGTAGGACAGGTGGGACACAAAATCATATTGTATGTTTTGAACAGTTCCGCCATTTCTCTTTGAATTCTGGCTCGAACGGTCATACTCTTTTTATAACAGTCACCGGAAAATTGCTCGGAAAGTACATAGTTACCGATAACGATACGGCGTTTTACTTCCGGCCCAAAACCTTTACTTCGTGTTTCCACGTACAGCTCATCAAAACCTTTGCCGGGGTCCTCCCGTTTACCGTACCGGATACCGTCAAATCGGCTTAAATTGCTGGCTGCTTCGCTTAAAGCAATAACGTAATAACTGGCAATAGAAGCATCCAAAATCGGCACGTCTAGCACTTCTATTTGTGCGCCCCGCTGTTTGAACCACTCCTGAGTGGAGGTAAATACGGCAGCCACATCGGGATCCATTCCTTTTGTCTCTAAAAACTGTTTGGGAACAGCAATTTTCAGTTTTTTTATTTCATCCCCACTTAATGAGGAAAGTTTTTTTAACTCTTCCGCTCCGGGTAAATCGACACTGGTATCGTCATAAAAATCCACACCGCTCATAACGGATAAAGGCAGGGCAATATCTTTTGGGGTATGTCCTAATAGTCCCACCTGATCCAAAGAACTACCGTAGGCTACTACACCCCAGCGGCTCAAAACACCGTAAGTGGGTTTCAGACCGTAGATTCCACAGTAACTGGCAGGCAACCGAACAGACCCACCTGTTTCGGTACCCAGTCCAAACAGAGCCTGATTGGCGGCTACCGCAGCGGCAGAACCGCCGGAGCTACCGCCGGACACATATTCTCTGTTAATGGCATTTCGGGTAGCACCGTAAGAAGAATACTCGGTGGAAGACCCCATGGCAAATTCGTCCATATTACAGCGTCCCACAGGAATGGCACCGGCATCCATCAGTCGCTGAATGACTGTTGCGTTATAAGGGGCTACATAGCCTTCCAAAATGTGGCTGCCACAGGTCAATTTTTGTCCTTTAACGGAGATATTGTCCTTAACGGCAAAGGGAATACCCAACAGAGGCTTTTCCTGTAACAGAGCATCCAAAGCCTCTTTACCTTTTAGGGAAGCTTCTTTTCTGAGAACATCTGTGGCTTCTGCCATATCCAAAGCATTTTGATATATTTCCAAAAAAGCATTCAAAGGCAAGGCACTGTCTTTGTCTGACTGAAACACTTGTGCAGTCTTTTCTACCAACTGACGGCTGGTAGTAACACCTTCTGCCAAAGCAGCTTTGACGCCTTCTATTGTTTTCATGTTGTATGCCATGTTAAGCTCCCTCTCCCAACACTTTGGGAACTCGGAAATAGCCATCTAAGAATTCATCAGACATCTTTTTAACATCAGGGATATCAAGCCCCTGAACTATTTCATCTTCCCGCAGTTTTTCGGAATCTGTAGCAGGATATGCTTCATAGGGGTTTTCATTATCTGTATATTCAGAAAGAATGTCAAAATAACCGACAATTTGTTCTACCTGCTCTTTCAATACCGCAAGATTTGTACATTCGGGAGACAGTCGAGACAGATACAATAAAGCGTCCAAAGTGGACTCATCAATTTTTCTCTTTTCTTCGCTCATAGTAAATCCTTATGCGCCCGATTTTATCTCATTTTAACCAAATATTCAATATAACGGGTATGACTCGTTTTTGTACCAGTCCGTCAAGCAGGCGGAGTCACCGGGTCATTCCAAAGCAAAACCCGTATACCCCACCGTTAGCAAACTCACCCACCTAAAACCCTATGTCTTTTTGAGGGACAAACGTCCCGAGAAATCTTACAAAAAATTCCAAGTTTTTTCTTTGAATCTGCCGAAAAAGAAAAGTTTTTAGCAATAATTATTATAGGAGGTTCACCGATGAAAGATTGGAAAAATTTAACTTTGACAGATGATTATCTATTCAGCCAAATTATGAAAGACGAAGAGTTCTGTAAACTTTTCCTTGAAATGCTGATGGGTATAAAAATAAGTAAAGTTATATATTTAGAAGCCCAGAAAGAGGTCAACCTTTTCCCACAAACAAAGGGTATTAGAATGGACGTGTATTTAGAGGGCGACAACGAAATCTATAACATCGAAATGCAAACAGCGTACAAAACAAACCTAGTTAAACGTATGCGATATTACCACTCCGCTATCGATGTAGACTCACTTTTGAGAGGAAATCCCTACGACCAACTGAAAAAGTCTTATGTAATTTTTATCTGTAACTTTGATTTATGCGGAGATGGTTTCCCGGTTTATGAAAGTCAAACCGTTTGGAAACAAAACGGACGGGAAATTGATGACGGGCAAGTGAAAATCGTGTATAATACGGGTGCGTTTGAAAAGGCAAAAGACCCCAGATTACGGGCATTGTTGCAATACTTATCCACTGACACTGTTACAGAGGAAGCCCGCCCCATTGCTGATAAAGTAACTGCCTTCAAACGACTTTTTCCTGACGGGAGGCCACACATGAAGTATGAACTAGACTTGTATGACAAATGGTACGAAGGTAAGGCTGAAGGTGTAAAAATCGGGGAAGCACGGGGTATTGAAATCGGAGAAGAAAGGGGACGTTTACAAACAGCGGTAGCTGCGCTAAAGCAAGGCGTTCCCCTTGAAACAGTGGCATCTTTTACAGGACTTTCCACAACGGAACTGGAACAATTGCAACGTACGCTGTAACAAACAAGGCACCCTTGTCCCCCAACCCCCAAATATTGCTCTGCCCACCTTTCGTACCCTCGCAATATTTGAACGTACTGTTGTACCCACGAAATTTCGCTTATCAGTACGTAAGGAATCTGACCTACAAGCCCTCAAATATTGCTCTACTTACTTTCGTACCCCCCGCAATATTTGAACGTGTTGTTGAACCCCCAGAATTGTACCCATCAACACGTACGGACTGTCGAACCCGAAGAATTTCCCCATCATTGTCGTACTCTCTATTCTACCCATCAATGATTACAGTACGTGGTTTTACTCCTTAATCCTTACATCGTAATTATTACCGTCTTTATATATTGCGTCTGCCCAATACCAGTCCCATTTTTTCCTCTGCTCCGCCGTCAATGTCAGTGTTAACTGCTGCACATCGCCGTTATCTCTCTTCTGACTACCGCAGTGCAGAAACTCCAGATAGGTGTTGTGCGAAAGATCCAGTTCACTGAGCTGATTGTTAGTACAGGACAGATATATCAGTTTGGTGTTGTGGGACAGATCCAGCGACCTCAGCTGATTTTCGTAACAGGACAGATGCTCCAGTGCGGTGTTTTGCGACACGTCCAGCGACCTCAGCTGATTTTCGCAGCAGTCTAGCAGCTCCAGTGCAGTGTTTTGCGACAAATCCAGCCCACTGAGCTGATTGCTGCCACAGTATAATACTTCCAGTACGGTGTTTTGCGACACGTCCAGCGACGTCAACTGATTACCACCGCAGACCAGCCTTGTCAGTGCGGTGTTGTGGGACAGGTCCAGCTTCCTCAGTTGATTTTCTTCGCACCACAGTATTTCCAGTTTGGTATTATATGACAGATCCAGCTCTGTCAACTGATTACCGACGCAGGACAGTTCTTCCAGTGCAGTGTTGTACCACAGATCCAGCTCACTGAGCTGATTGTTGTAACAGTACAGATAGTTCAATACGGTATTATGTGACACATCCAACGACCTCAGCTGATTGCTAGAACAGTGCAGCGTTGACAGCGCGGGGTTGTGGGACACGTCCAGCGACCTTAGCTGATTGTCGAAACACTTTAGTACTCTCAGTGCGGTGCTTTGTGGCAGAACCAGCGACCTCAGCTGATTGTCGTAGCAGTCCAGCCACTCCAGTTTGGTGTTTTTTGACACGTCCAGCAACCTAAGATAATTGCCACCACAGTCTAAAACTTCCAGTCCGGTAAACCATTCAATACCGGAAAGGTCGGTCAACTCCGCATAACTTAGATACAGCTCCTTGACAGCTCGGATAGCTTCCAGATTTTCCCGTGTCAGCCGTACCGTGCCGTCTTCTTCCTTTGTCCAGTTAATATCTGTTTCCTCCTCTACCGCTGTAATAAAGGCTGTATTGGTGATATATTTCGTTTCTGCGGTGAAACTGGCACAACCGACTGCCACCAGTACCAGCACTGCTATCAGTGCACATATCCCTATCTGCTTTTTCATAGTTCTATATACTCTTTTTTACTATAATACCCCTCGGTAGGGACTCTTGCTCTACCCATCAATGATTGCAACACGTAAAGGTGTCTCGACAGGCTCGACACGACAAGTAAGCCCCCAAATATTGCTCTGCCCGCCTTTCATACCTCGCAATATTTGAACGTGTTGTCGAACCCCCAGAATTGTACCCATCGACACGTAACGTACGGTGCCGCCCCTGCTGTACCTCTGCTATGCAGGGGGAGTTGAGGAGACTCCTCATGCATAACTGAGGAATATCCTCATGTATAATTGAGGAGACTCCTCAGGCGTAGCTGCGGGGTCTCCTCAGGTATCCTTATGTACAGGTGACCGGCTTTGCAAACCTGCCCGCTTTGATATTCTTTAGCTCTGTACTGCTGTCATGAACTTTTGTCCGTACCTCTAGGGTATACGTACCTGTAGCAAGGTCCGGGGGAACCAAAAACATCAGTCGTTTGGGCTTGTTTTCTGCTATCACTGTTGCACGGGTTTTCGTACCATCTTCTGCAATCAAGAAGATTCCCTGTGTCTCGTCAGCGGGGTTGAATTTAAGCCGCGTGCCTGCCAGCTGTACAATGCCGCCTTTGGTGATTGTTTCATTTTTGGCACCGCTGTTCACGTCAATTACTTCCACGATGTAGGGATTTGTATCAGTCGGTGCAGTACCTTTTTCTGTCTTCACCGTGGTAAGGGCTTTTTGCAAAAGCTGTCCTGCCTGCAAGTTCACCTTTATGGTGTGACGGGCAGGGTCATAGCTGTCTGTAGCCCCTTCGAACACGCCGGAAATGGAAAGTCCGGTACGGAAAATCGGGGTAACGATGTTGGCTCCGTCGGCAATCAATTCTGCACAGACTTCGTTATACAGTTCAACTGCTGCCAGTGCATCTGCTTTTGTCAGCGTGCTGCCTCGTTTCATCATCAAATCAACGATTTCCTCTCCCGTGTATGACCGGGAATCCACTGTCTGTGCTGTGTAGTCATTGGGATCTGCTGTCAGCAGGTTTTCCCGCAATACATATTTCAACATAAACAGACTCCTTTCCGGGGCTGTCATGCAACCCCGTATCAGTGATATATACGCCGCTGTCAGCGGCACCGCCACCGGCGGCACAAATCCCACGGCGGTGTATCGGCAACATACTGTAGGCAGGTTACCCATACGGTACCGCAGGGAATTTCAAAGTGTTTTCGGTGTTCTGTTTTATCCTTACTTTTCATATCTTATTATGTTTCCGTGTATTAGTGTATCACGGCATGGGGCTTACTGCAACACGAATGCCACATTATTTTGTAACGGGTGTGGTTTGTTCTGTAGGCAGCAGCTTGTACCGGCGGCGAATATCTTACTTGTGCTGCCGGCGGGTGCTGGCTCCGGGTTTCTTTTTTACTGGAAAAAAAGAGAAAAGGATGGTAGTATAAAAAAATGAGTAAAAAGACAAAGAAATCCCGGAAAATATCACGTGTTGTTCTTATTGTTTTATGCCTTGTCCTTGTTGCCGTAGGTGTGCTGTATGTTTTTGGCCCAAGAAAGCAGGTAATTGATGCGGTGTATCAGGTGACGGAAATAGAGTTGCCTGCCACATTGCCTTGGGAAAACCCATCGGAAGAAGGGGGACAGGCTCTTGCCCGGCAGCCGGCTTCCGACTCTTCCCAAACGGCTTCGGCAGTTCCTAACGTTTCCGACGTTTCCGAAGAAGCTCCTCTGCCCTCACGCAGTCAAGGGAACATCGCTTCCGATGAATCTTCGGTTCCCGTTTCCGGCTCTTTTTCCCGGGATGCTCTTCCTGCCTCTTTGGAAATACCCCTGTGCCGGGGAAACAGCCAGCAAGACGGTACCGGTTCTGACCACGAAATACACAGGTACGCAGGTTTTACCCTGTGTTATCGGGAGTCTTACGAGCAGCCGGAATGGGTTGCCTACGAAATCAACAGGGAGGAATTAAACAAGGTAGCAGAACGGGGTGATAATTTCCGTGCCGACCCTTCTATTTCTACTGGGTCTGCCTCTTTGGCTGACTATAAGGGTTCCGGTTATGACCGGGGACATTTAGCTCCTGCAGCAGATATGGCGTGGAGTGAAGAAACCATGAGCGAATCTTTTTATATGAGCAATATGAGTCCTCAAGTTCCCGGCTTTAATCGCGGTGTATGGAAAAATCTGGAGGAAGAAGTCCGCAACTGGGTGT
>NFZJ01006757.1_pt1 | contig 21939 bp, 32 predicted proteins | sample 1095371 | NCBI WGS metagenome assembly NFZJ01 (sample SAMN05181837, study PRJNA323583) | gut metagenome | isolation source: feces | host: Rattus norvegicus | place: Malaysia | collected 2013
AGCCAATAAATCAATCCGTCCCATCGAAAAAATTTACATCACTCATTCAGTCAGTAAGGTCAAAGAGCAAAATAAATTTTATTCAATTTGTGAATTTTTAGAAAAATTTTGTTGACAAATCGGCAACAATATGTTACAATATGTAACAGTTGATGCAGGATATATGAATCAACTACATAATCAAAATTGAAAATTGAATTTGAAATTTAAGATTGAGATTGGAGATGCAAAATTCAAAATGAAAAATTTGATTTGGAAAATCGAAATTGAAAATGAAAATGGCGGTTATTGGGAATGTCCATATTGTGGCGTAAGATATAATCTGCCCGAAAATTCAAAACCAAAAACCAAATTTTGTATGAAATGTAAGGGCGAATGGGAGGAATCGAAATGAAAAACTTGAAATGGAATTGGATTTTGAAATTTACAATTTGCCTTTGGGCCATTATCTTGGTTGCAATTTTTGTTTCCAAAACCAGCGCCGAAGATGCAATTCAGAATCAGCCAAAGGAAATCGAAATTGAAAACGAAATCATCTATACAGTCGAGCCTTTGTATCCTGTTGATATTGCTGAAGTCGAAAATGCAAATGTCGAAACTGAAATTGAAAATGAAATTGATGTGCCATATTATGTGCTGACAGATTATGAAAGATTTGTTGCAGAATCTATTGTGGCTGGTGAAGCTGGCGATAGAAATTTTGAAGGCAAACTTGCAACAGCATCTTGTCTAATCAATGCGGCACTGAAAGACAACATCACTGTAAGTGAAGTCAGAAGTCAATATGGGTATGATGGATGGAAAGATATTGACAAATTTGAATCGGAATGTCTGCGGGCATATGGCAATACAAAATTGTCGGATGAAGTTCGTCAAGCAGTTGCCCAAGTATTTGATGAAGGCAAAATTCTAAACGAAAATATTCTTTACTTTTACAATCCAAATATTATGTACAGCAGTTTCCATGAAAACCATACACAATATTATTTTACGATTGATGAAATTAAATATTTTGGCCCAAAGGCTTGACAAGCAAATTGATTTGTGATATAGTATAATCAAATCAAACGGAAGACGAAAGGAAGTTACACCATGAAAGGAAAGCCCATTCAGCTTTACAATGAAAGCAAGAACCCCTGCACAAAGGATTGTCCGAATCGAAAATTGGGATGCCATGGCAGTTGTGAATTGTACAAGGCTTTTGATGAGGCCAATAAGGCAAGACGGGCCGAAAATCTTTATCATAATGAACGAAGACAAGACCTTATTGCCGTTGCAAACAAAGGCTTCAAAAGGACAATCCAAGGCAATTATTGACAAGGCAATGCCTTGAATAAATATAAAGGAGCAATAGATTATGCATATTTTGCAAAACTACCCCTTCACTGGGGGGGGGCAAGAACTATAAACTAAATCTTGTATCCCATCTTGAAACGAAAGGTGGGATTGGATAATGGCAATTGGTGGAATATTGAACCAAGAAATTGATACTGAAGGCTTCGCCACAAAAGACGAATTGAAGCAAGAAATTAATAAGGTCAATCAATCTTTGGGGACTCTGCCAGGTGTGCTAAAGTTGGTTGGAAGTTTTGTTCACAAATTTACGGGGTTAAATGCAAAGTATAATTTTAGTGATTATCTCTCTCAAGAGGTAATGGAAACTTTGTATAATTGTAAATCTTTTTATGTAAAAACTGAATTTGTTTCTGATATAGAAATTAAAGATGAACCAGGGACAACAACCCATATATATTTGGGTGGTGTTCCAATATATACTTTTTTTGATACAAAGGTTGGCATTATTCCAAAAGATAAGGCAAACGCCATTGGTGGAAAATTTACAGCATTTTTTCTGAAGCGCGGAAACACATTCAATTTAAGCAGTAGCGTTGGAATCGGTGATGTATATGGTTCAACATCATTTAGGACTATATACACGCAAAGTAATACCGACATTAGTTATGAACCAAACACCAGTAAAAACAAATATCAAGGAATTCAATTTTACAATGAAACAAAAAATTCTACAATAATTTGCGATATGCGTTTTTCAGTATATGTAATCGAATAAAAATCAAAAGGAGAAGATAACAACATGATTCTCGATGGCAGAAAGCTTGCCGACTATATTGCTGACAAGCTGAAGTATGATGTGGCACATCTTAAATACAACAGCATTAATCCGAAGTTGATTGTGTTCACATCATCTGACCCAGCAAGCCAAGTTTATGTTCGGAATAAAATTAAAAGGGCTGAAGAAATCGGCATTGAAGTTGAAACCATCAAGGCGAATATTGCAAAGGATGTACTGGATGTTCTTGAAGCAACTGATTGCCCATTCATTATCCAGAAACCAAGCAATTTGTTTGATGGCACTGAGGATATTATTCTCAATACTTTCAAGTCAAGAGGTGCAGATGGCTTCAGCAGTTCCAATCTTGGCGATTTGCTAAAGGATGGTATTGGGACTATGCCATGTACGCCTATGGGAATCATTGAGTTGCTTCTGCATTATAAAATTCCAATCGAAGGGCGTGATGTGACTATCATTGGACGAAGCGATATTGTTGGCAAGCCTTTGGCAATGATGCTAACAAACTATGATGCCAATGTAACTTTGTGCCATAGTCAAACGCCCTTCGATAAGCTAATCAAACATTGCAAAAATGCCGATATTGTTATTTCCGCTGTTGGCAAATACAACTATCTTGACGGCTGGAAAGCAAACAATAGACAAGTTGTTGTCGATGTTGGTATCAACCATGTGGAAAATGAATTGCTTGGTGATTTTTCCAAAGAAGCCTATGAAAATGCCTTTGCCTATACGCCTGTTCCTGGTGGCATTGGCCCTATGACCGTGATTGAATTGATGCGAAATGTTGTCGCATATTATTTCAATACAATTTAACTAAAGGAGAAAATGAAATGAACGAAAATAAGATTGATGCACTACGGAATCGTATGGCAAAGTTAATTTTCACAAAGCCCTATAATGCCAACCGCAACCATGTTAATAAGATTGAAGCACAGCTTAGATATCTTGAAAGATTTTCTAATCTAAAGGAGAATTGATATGAATAAAATGAAATTCAATATTGGCGATACTGTTATTTACAGTGGCAGTGTTGGTAAAATTGTTTGCGCCACAAATAAATTTGGCGATTATATATATGGTGTTCAGATTGAAGGATATAGCGGGCATAATTGCACTTTTTTTAAGCTTTGCGCTGGCGAATATCCTACTGGCCACAATAGCGTATGGGTGCGTGAAAGCAATCTGAGACTGCTATCTAAAAGCCACAAGTATAAAGTTATCATTACATCTGATGGCAAGAAAACAAAGGCTGCCAAGTATGTTGATGGCGAAATTGTTGCCAAGGGCGAAAGTTCTTGTGATGAAAGATATGATAAATTTTCTTTTAATGTTGGCATGACTATGGCCATGGACAGAATGATTAAGAACGAATTCAACAAAAATTTGTTCAATGGCAAGGCTATTGCTTTGAACATTGATGGCAAACTGCCCAAGTGCATTACACCAAACAAGATTTATCAATTCAAAGATGGATACCCTGTTGGCGTAAACCATTTTGGAATTTCTAAACGCTTGGTTGAAGCTGTTACCAAAGATGATATGAAAAACAATACTGGATGGATTAAAAATTTGTTCTTCCCTGTTGTAGAATAATGAAGTTGGGGCTGGGGCTTTATGCCTTAGCCCCAATTTTGTAACCAAATTGTAACATAAAAACACTTGACAAATTATTGAATTTGTGGTATAATACGGGTATAAATTTAAGGACGAAAGGAAATTGGATATGGATAGATTGATTCGTGTAGCCAATTTTAAGCAAGCCTGCGCCTATGTTGACAATGGTGTACAACCCAAAGAGCTTGTGTATGACCGTGAAAGAGGCCGTATGATTTTCTTGTTTGAAGAAAGCAAGACCAAAGAAGTTTGGGAACGCTGGAAGCGTCATGAAATTGTTATCTAAGGTGAAAGGAAAGTACGCATGGAAGATAAATTGGTTGCAATTTTTAACTTCAAACAAGCCTGTTCATACATCAATTGTGGTGTGCAGCCTGTTAGATTAGAGTATGGCAAAAAGGGCGATTTGATTTTTTATTTTCGTGAATCGGAAACTAAAGAAGTTTGGGAAAGATGGAAACGCAAAGAAGATATGTTGGGAGCAAAAGAATGAATAAGCTAAACTATAAATATATTTATGTTGCAAAATTTGCCAACTATTTAATGACTCAAGGTGCTGTATGCCGTGGTACTAGTATCCATCCAAAGACCCATAAAGTATTTTGGTGCTTTGACTATGATGAAGTTCAACCCATTTATGAAAGAATGAAAAAGTCAACTGAAAGCAAAGCATAAATAAGCCATATAATAAAGGCCCTAGAAGCTAAGTCGCAATTGCTTGAAAAGCACACCACATTCTACTGCGCTCTTGACCACAATGTATTGCGGATTGAAACCACAATCTACTGTGGACTAAGAGCGCAATCTACAGCGCACCAACTATATTAATTAAAGAACTTAATATAACTAAATAAATACAACATAGATAAATACATATGCGCTAACGCGCATTGATAAAATATTAAATTAAGTATTTGTTTAGAGATTTGAAAGGAATTGATATTATGAAGAAAAGCGAAAGCAAACTATTGACCGAAGTGGATACAACTGGATTCCAATTATCTGGATATGTCCAAGCGACCAATCAAATTAGAGCAGAAATTTTACATGAACTTGGCGCTACGCCATATGTTATCTATGAAACAATTCTTTCCCACAGGAATTTTAATTCTATAACAGCATACCCAAGCATTGAATTGATTGCAAGAGAAGTTAATTTAAGCAAAAGAACTGTTGAAGATGTTCTTAAAAAATTGGTGAACCATGGTTTTTTGTTAATAAATTCTGGTAAACAAGGAATAAACAACAACTATTATTTTCCCAAAGAACCTTTCCATGAGGGACATCAATATGATATGGAAGTTCAAATGGCCCATAGAAGAAAGAAATGCAACAATCAATATACGAAAAATAAAAAATAAACCTTGACAAACTTTGGCCTATGTGCTATACTCTATAACAGAAACGACACATAAGCCAAATACATCTAAGGAGATTGACAATGGCTAAGAAGAAAGAAATCAAATATAATCTATTAAACAAAACGGCCAATGAATCTGGCACAATCTTTGACACCCATGAAGGCATCCATTATGTAGGTAATGTTTATTGCGTTGTCTATGGTATGAACGATGAAGAATTCAATTTAGCTATTGACAAATCTAAAGCAAATGAATATAATGGCCTTGGCGAGAAAGTGTTCAATGTAGTTAAGAATCTAAAGAGCGCAAATACCACAGCAGAATATACAAATATCTGCTACGATTCATATGAGGGTATGTTGCATTACTTTAGAACAAGTAAGGGCAATATCGTTCGGCTCAATGGCAAGTTCTTTGAAATTGTAAAGGATTTGGATATTATCAATGTATATGGATTGAATATGCAAGATGCCATTGTCTTTGAATTGAAAGATGGTAAGGGTGTAATGATTTTCCCTATGCTCAAGAGTGATGGCAAGAATGAAATGATTGAAAAAATTATTGAAAAAATTTATTGTTAAGTATTGACAAATTGATTTTTGTATGGTATACTTTAGTCATCAACTTAAGGAGATGTAGACATGGAAAACAATAATTTGGTTCTTTGATACCTCAGCAATAAAGGCGAAAGAGAATATATGGTCAAGGATGTTGAACACGCTTTGAGGCTATCTTATTATATTGCTGAAAGCGATTTGCTTAACAATAAAATTGATTTTAATTATTTTGACCTTATATATAAGGAAACTGAAGATAGGTGGTTTTCTGAAGATGGCGAAGATTTTATAAAATATTACAGAAAATGGCTTGACAACAATAAGAAAATGTGATATAATTTAAGCATAAAATTAGGGAACGGCCCAAGATAATATATGCAAGCAATATTCAAAGTAAGCTGTTGATTAGTAAAACAGTCGAAATGGTGTGTAAGGGTGGGCTAAGGGACTTGTTCGGAAATATAAATTAGGGCTTTGGGTTCCGCTCAACAAAACAATTCAATAGTTGCGGTATAAAGATAACCGTTATACCCAATTTGCGCTTGGTCTGAAGCAAGTGGGGATAGAGTTTGAGAGTTCCCTATAAAAGCAATATCTACGGTAGGGTAGCTACTTATCAAAATTTGGCTATAATAGAGAGCCAGTAAAGATGAATTGCTATTGGATGTTTCGTTCCATTCGGGAGTTAGCACACTTGTGGAGTACCGTTAAACAAAAGCGCATTTATATGGGCATGACTCTGCACGAGGATGATTGCCTTTCATGTGTAACCTCTTTCATCGTACCTCATGCTTGCTACCTATCATTGTAGTTGATAGGTTGGTTGAAATAAAGGCAAGCGCTCTCCTTCTTAAAATTTTTATTTAATAAATTGATTGGTGGTGATAAAATGTTTTACGATTTGGATGAAATGATTTTTGCTAACGAAGAATGTAAGGGTCATAGCACAAAGTAATTTGGAAAATTGATTGCTAAATAATAAAGGGGCAATGCCCCTTGTATATCTCCGTGTAGCTAAATGACAATAGCCGCTTGCTTATAACGGGAAGGCCCTAACAAGGTATATGCTGGTTAAAATCCAGCCACGGAGACCATGATTCAAAGGGTAGCGATAGAGTAATTAACTATTGAGACAACAATGCCTTTCCATTGGGCCTTTGAATTTAATTTAATAAAATCTTGAAAGGGAGATTGTATGCAAAAGCAAGAAATTTGGAAAACAGTTGAAGGATTTAATGGCGACTATAAAATTAGCAATTTTGGAAACCTAATTATGTTTTATCATGGAAAGTGGCAACCAAAAGCATCGTTTGTATCAAAGGCTGGTTATTTGCAAACTACACTCCAAAGGAATAAAGTAAAAAGGAATGCAAGTATTCATCGTTTGGTAGCTGAACAATTTGTTGAAGGATGGTTTGAAGGTGCCGAAGTAAACCATAAAGATTTGAACAAATTAAATAATAGATGGGATAATCTTGAATGGGTTACTAGAGAAGAGAACCAAAAGCATCAATTTTTAGCTTATCACAAAGATTATGTTGAGCCAACTTGCGAAAAGTGCGGCAAGAAATTATCTTCTAAAAGGCCTACCTTATGCGTAGATTGTTATAATGAAATAAGAAGAGAACATTGGCCGTCAAAAGAACAGCTATTGCAAGATTTACTGTATATGAGCAAAGTAAAAATTGGAGAAAAATATAATAAAACAGATAATTGGGTCAAAAAAGTTTGTAAAATATATGGTCTACCTATTACAAAAGATGAAATTATTCAATTAAGAAAAGATAATGGAACCTATGTCCCATCAAAAAATTCTTTAAGATTAACAAAAGAAGAAAGATATGTCCATTATGAAATAAATGGAATGTTAAAAACTGCACATGAGTGGAGCAAATATTTAGGACTTGAAGGAAAAAGAATTGGCAGATACGCAAATAAGCATACCTATGAAGAAACAGTAGAATATATTAAATCTTTTATATAAAAATTCAAAGACCAGTTAAGGCTCTGGTTTATCAAAAGCCTCTGCATATGGACAAGAGGGTTCACTTCCCTAAAGTCTACAAGATTAAAATATAACCGTTCCCCTATTTTAATCTAAATCAAATGAAACAAATGAATTAAAGGAGTAAACAAAATGAATAAGGTTGAATTTTGTGCAGAAATGGCAGAACGCACTGGTATGACCAAGAAGGAATGTGTGCGTGAATATGAAATTGTCTTTGGTTGCCTATATGATTTTCTGGCAGAAGGCAATGATGTAAGCATCTATGGTCTGGGTCAGTTCAAGGTTGAAACCAAGCCTGAACATGAAGCCCGTAATCTTGTTACTGGTGGTACGCTTACTGTTCCTGCCCACAAGGTTCTAAAGATGAAGCTATCCAAGTCCATCAAGGATGCCGTCAGACAGCTACCCGTAGAATAATGAATTAAAAAATCCCCACACAATTTTGAATATTTGTGTGGGGATTTTCAACTAAAAAATAAATGGAGTGATAATATGAAAACATATACATATCCTGGCTATAAAAATTTCAATATTACTGAAATTCCTTTTGATGAAATTAAGAAGATTGATATTGCCAAATGCAAAGAGCCTACACAAACTGTACAGGCTTTCTATTCTGATGCAAAGACAAAACCTGATGTAGTAATGAATGGCGGTATGTTCATTATGGCTACGGGCAATACAATTTTCAGCCTACGGGATGAATCTAAAACCTTGATTACAGACTACAAGAACAAGGAAGGCTTTGGCATCATTGGCGAAGATGAACTTGCTGTTGGACGAATTGATGATGGACAGAAGTACCGTGATTTCATTTCTGCATATCCTACATTGATTGATGATGGTATGATGTGCAACACAGGCAAAGCAAAGGATATTGATTACAAGACTAGACGGAGCATTGTGGCTTGGGGCAAAGACAATTTTTATCTAATCACCATTGAAACTCCTGGCATGAAGTTCATTGATATCCAAAGAATTCTTGTCCAGATGGGCGTTGTGTATGCAGCAAATCTTGATGGCGGTGGTAGCACTTGCAAGCTGGTCAATGGCAAGAAAGTAACGACCCAAGCTTACAATCGCCCCGTTGACAATGTGGTTTGTGTGTATCTAAAGAAGGGACCTCCTGCCCTCAAGAAATATCTATATCGTGTACAAGTTGGCGCTTTTAGCAAGAAGGCAAATGCTGAAGCACAGCTAAAGCAGATTAAGGCACTGGGCTGGGAAGGTGCTTATGTGCGGCTTGTAAATGGCTTGTACAAGGTTCAAATTGGAGCCTTTGGTGTGTATGACAACGCCAAGAGAATGGTCGAAGAATTGAAGAAAAAGGGCGTGAACGCATTTATTGCAACTTATGAAGTCTAATCGTTGTAAATTATTTATTGAAGAATTGAACAAATATTTTAATAATCAAAATCCTACTAAAGCTGATAAGAATATTGCAGTGTTGAGTGTTGTTGGTATGTTGACTAATGGATATGAGGCTAATGAAATCAAGGCCATGTATCCTGATGTAAATAAAATTTGCAATTTAAGTTGACATATTGATTTATGTATGCTATAATGTTTACATCAATTAAAGGAGCGAACATTATGATTAAATCTTACATCACTTATCTGGAATCCATGTCCCGTTCCCCTTTGACAATCAAGAATTACGCTAAGCATATTGAATCTATGCTGAAATATATTGGTAAGGACGAAAAGGATATCACTGCTGAAGATGTTATGAATTGGCAGTTGACCTTCAAGGACAAGAGCAGAAATACACAAAATCTTTATCTTTATTCGGCCAAAGATTATTTCAAATATCTTTATGAATTTGAATTTATTGAAAAAAATCCCATGGAAAAGATTAAGATTAAGCGTGTCCGTGAATGTGATGTAAAGCAGAAGCCCTATATTGATGCACATTATCTGCGTGATATGGTTGAAGCAACTAGGACCACCAGAGATAGGGCAATTGTTTTGTTGTTTGCAACTACTGGCTTGCGTGTTAGCGAATTGACCAATATCACCCTTGATGATTATAAAAACATGGGTGGCGAAGATAATAGGGAATTGAAGATTGTAGGTAAGGGTGACAAGACTAGATATGTTTATGTTAATGATGAAACCAAACTTGCAATTGATATGTACTTGACCACTCGCCCCCATGTTAAGTGCGATAGATTGTTCTTGAGCCATTGGGATAACCCCATTCATAGCAACAATCTTAGCTGTACGCTCAAGACAATTGCAAAGAACGCTGGTGTTCCTTTCTGGAAAGACATTTGCAACCATTGCTTGAGAGCAGCATTTGCAACAACTAAGGCCGAACAGAATGTGCCTTTGACGGTCATTCAGAATTCTATGGGCCATGCAAGATTGGAGACAACCTTGATTTATATTAAGAACAGTCAGGCCAGTGTCAATAAGGCAATGAAAGAAATGGCGTTCTAAGGAGGAAATAAAATGCAGTATCCCAACATGGTTTCTGAAGTTATTGAAGCAATTCATCTTATGTACGAAGATGAGTCAAGTGTAGAAGCGGATTGTTATTTGTATTTGACTGGGCTATCAGACAAGGATTTGGTAGCCCATGCTCAAGATGCTTTGGCTGAAATGGGCAGATGCCCCTATTGTGGCACAAGATTGGAATATTGTATTACCAAAGAAATTCATACGGAACTCGATGGATGCCCTGAAGAATTGATGCAGGAAGAATATTGTCCACATTGCGACATTGGGGGAATTGAAAAATAATGAACTTGGAATATATTAACAAGCTATGTTGTCAGCTTCAGCAGATTGGTTCAACCAAAGAAAAGCAAAAATTTTTGCTTGATAATCGTTGTGATGATTTTGATTTTTTCTTGAGATGGTTACTTGACCCTGCTATTACAATAGGCATTGACAAGAAGAAATTGAAGAAGAAAGTAAATGTTGATTATGTTGGCGAATATATTGATTTCAAATCAATTCTCAACCATCTAAAGGGCAATAACACTGGCCGTGATTATGATGTTGCTATGTGCCAATGGTATATCAATGGAAATTATGAATATGCTGATTTCCTAACAGCCGTATTTACTAAGTCCCTAAAGTTGGGCGTTGATGTTAAGTTGGTAAACAAGACATATGGCAAAAACTTCATCCCCGTCCATGAAGTAATGTTGGGAAGCCCTTGGGATAAGCTACGGCTTAAAGATGGCGAAGATTTTACCTTGACCCAAAAGCTAAACGGCATCAGATGTACATATGTTGATGGCAAGATGATTAGTAGACAGGGCAAGGAATTTGTTGGGCTTGAATTTATTGCCGAAGAGCTAAATAAACTTTGCCCAACTTTTGTGTTTGATGGCGAATTGATTAGGCGCAATGTCGATGGTGTGTCTGATAACGAAAATTTCAGATTAACCACAAGCGCTGTAAATAGTGAAGATGGCGATAAGCATAGCCTTGAATTTGTTCTGTTTGATTGTTTGCCTTATTGTGAATTTGTTAATGGTAAAAGCAATGCCAAGTATGTGGATAGGCGTGAATTTATAAATAGATTGATTGCCAAAAATCAAAGTGACCATTTGCGGATTGTGCCCATTTATTATCAAGGGAATGACCAAAGCATGATTGAAAAATGCCTTGCTATTGTTGATAATTTAGGATATGAAGGCTTGATGCTAAATAAGAACAATGCGCCATATGAATGTAAGCGTTCAACAAATTTAATTAAAATCAAAAGTTTCAAACATAGCGACTTGAAAATTGTTGATGTGCTTGAGGGCGAAGGCAAATATGTTGGTATGCTTGGGGCGATTGTTGTTGATTATAAAGGCAACACAGTCAATGTTGGTTCTGGATTTGCTGATGAACAGCGTAAGCAATATTGGGAAATCAAGGATGAATTGATTGGGAAAATCGCCCAAATTAAATATAAAGAAGTTAGCAAGAACAAAGATACAGGGCTTGAAAGCCTCCAGTTCCCCGTATGGATTTGTTTCAGAGATGATAAAACCGAACCGAGTTACGAATAAGTAGGTGAAAGTATGGCTACATCATATAAAAAGAAAAAGAAAGAAACCGTAGACAAGATTACGCCAATTGTTGAGGAAGCAATTTATGACAAGCTACTAAAGGCAAGAACTCAAGGCATGATTGCAGGATGGTATGCTTATACTTTGCGGGTAAAGGAAATTCTTGAAAAGCAATCTACGCTTGAAGAAGCAATTGAATTTTTCGCCAAAGAAAGCGAAACGGCGGCAGAAAAATTGGGCATTGATATGTCTGCTATTAAAGATATATCTGCAATTGATGAAGCTGAAGACAAAAATGTTGAGTAATCAGTTGCCAATATTTTTGTTTATATAAATTTATATTTTATTTAAGGAGAAACTTTATGAGTAATGCGACACTAACAACACTACACAAATCTACAAATTGGTTTAAGGCAACTGGCGCAGTAAGCGAAATGTATTCTTTGGTTCAGGGCAAGAACGGCAAGTTTGACCGTAAGCCCATGCAAGTTGAAAAGTCCACCCGTGATGAATATGTCGATGGCAAAAAGACAGGCAACAAGATTCCTTGCGAAAAGATTTTTGGTGGCGTTATCCTAAAGTCCAAGAACGGCACATATGATTTCCAAGTTAGTTTCACCAGTAAGAACGCTGATGGTAGCGAAAACAAGAAGTGGCCCATGGCACTAAAGATGCTTGAATGGAATCCCGCAATTGATGGCAACCCCAATGAGCCAGTCAGCTATGTCACCATGAGCGGTAGCATTAGCACCTTCGATTCTTATAGCGAAAAGAAGCAGGAAGTCTATACCAATATGCGTTGGAACGCTTCTGCCAAGTGCGAACACGCTGAAGCCAAGGACAAGAATGGCAACGATAGTTCTGGCTGTTCCCTACATATTGTTGGTCTACTAAAGTCCAAGGTGTGGGAGCCTGACAAGAATGACCCCGATGACAACACTGGCCGTATGCTTGTCAAAGTTATGATGGGTGATGGCAAGGGTGAATGTTTCCCTGTTGACTTTGTTGTTGACGAAGAAATTGCCGAAGATTTCAATGATGCTTTTGAAATTGGTGAAACCATTGATTGCAATCTGGAATATTTTGTTACCACCATGGGTGGCCAAAAGAAGAAGAGCGGTCGTGGTGTTGGCAAGGCAAACGGTACTTCCCAAGAGCTAAGTTCCACCTATGAACACAAGGAACTGCTATTGATTAGTGCAGACCTTATTGATGAGCCTGATGAACTTGTGATTGAAGATGAAAATGGTAATGAAATTGAAGTCAAGACTCAATGGATTAACCCCAAGACCATGAAGGCTGCAATGAAGATTCGTGAACAGAAGCTTGCTGAACTAAAGGCAAATGGTGGTAGAAAGCCCAAGAGTGTTGCTGATGCTCTGGAAATGGGCAAGAAGGCAAGTGGTATTAAGAAGGGCGTAAAGGCAACCCAAGACTTTGAAGATTTTGAAGATGACATCAATGATGATGCACTTCCCTTTGATTTAGATGATGACCCTGATTTTTAATTGATGGGAAATAAATTTTTAATTGAAAGGAAGTAATGTTTGATGGCAAAATTTGATATTACACAAATCGAAGAATCTACTATTACCACAGACCTTGCGGGAAAGATTATCGGAATTTATTCAACCAACAACTGTGGTAAGTCGTATGTATCTGCAAGACTTTTTCCTGGTCAAACCCTATGGCTTGCAACTGAAAAGGGCTATTCTGCCCAATCTGGTCTACGGCCTTATGATATTGAAACTTGGGATGATTTTCGTGATGCTGTGTCCCAGCTAACTACAAGAAACAAAACAAAGCGGGCCAAAGTTCGTGAAATGTACAAGTGCGTTGTTGTGGATGTGGCTGACCGTCTGCCCAACCTATGCAATGCATATATCATCAACCAATATAATATCAAAAATTCTGAAAAAGAAGATTATCGCCCTATTACCGAAATCAATGAAATTCCTTTTGGTAGTGGTTATGCAAGTCTAAACAAAGAAATTGATACGCAAATCAATAAACTGGCCCTATCTGGTTATTGTGTTGTGTTGATTTTCCATGAAGAGATTCGTAAGATTAAGGAAAATGGCATTGAACGTGAATACATTGCGCCTAAGAATACATTCAACAAGGCTGGCAATTGCCTAAAGGATATCCCCGACTTTATGATTCGCCTTGAGTCTCAAGGTATTGATGAAGAGGGCAATGAGATTCTATCCAAGGGATATTGCGTCCAGCACAAAGATTACTTTGCCCGTAGCCGTTTTACCGCTTGTCCTCCTGTTATTGAACCTTTCACGGCTGAGAACCTAAAGGAAACTGTCCGGATTGCTTGTGAGCGTGAAGCAGAAATTCAAGGTGCTAAAACCGTAACTTATGCTGAAGAAGAGCAGGCCAGAGCCGAAAATAAGGCAAAGAAAACAAAAACCCATACAGAGCTTATTGAAATGATTGAGCCTGTGTATAAGGCAATTCGTGCCACCCCTTACAAGATGGTAGCTAACTCTACTGTCAACACCTATTTGGGTACAGATGAGCAGGGCAAACAGCGTAAGGTAAGTGCCGCCACAGAGGCAGATATTGAACAGCTTCAGCTAATCTATAATGAACTTGTTAACTTTGCTGAAGACAAGGATATTGATTGGGAAAACTAAATTGTAAACAAATTGTAAACAATTAAATTTTCATCTTGACAATATCGTTAAGTTGTGATATAATCCATAAATAAAATCAAAGGAGCGTTGACCAAATGGACTCAAATTGTATTGTATGTGACAAGCCAGTGCCAAGAGGTCAACGCTTCATTGGTTTAAGATATAAGAATCTAAAGTTTTGTTGCGAAGATTGCTATACGCAATATTGCAATGCTAAAGATTCTAAAAAAGAAAAAGCAAAGCAAGAAAAAATCGAAAAGGCCGAAGCCAAAAAGGCGAAGGCATCAGAAGAAACAAAAGAAAAATTTCCTGGGTGGCGCAATTTAACGGATTACATTACTACATTGTATCCAGAGGGCACAATCAATTGGATGCTATTTGCAAAACAAATCAAATCATATATGAAAGAATATGGTTTGACTTGTGATGATATGCGAATCGCCATTCGATATGCCGTAGAATTTGAAAACTTTGTAACAAATCCGAACTATGGGCTGAATCAATTTATCCCAAAGTTTGTTGAGCCATCTAGGAAGTTCAAAGAAAGAATCGAAACGAACCGAAGATTGGCAGATTGCTTGGAAGTTAACCCTGTTGTTAATGTCCAAAACAAATCTACCCAAAGAAAATATTATGGAAAGGTGGAAGATTTTTGAAGTTCAAGTTGAATAGAAAATTTTTCATGTGGTTTTTGGGAATTGCGCTTGTCGTAATTTGGTTTATCAATCTACTAATGCACAACCGTCTTGAGTCTTCAATTTATGGCGCATCTATTTTGATGTTGGCATTTTTGCTGAATTTCTTTAGCGAAGACGAATAAATAAGGCGGTGAAGACTTGAGTGAATCTAACCTATATAATGAAAATATTGGGGCTTATTTGATTGGCTCAATTCTAAAGCAACCCCAATTGTTGACTTTATCTCAATATCCTTTATGTAAGGCCGATTTTGAACCATGTAAATTGCATCAAATTATTTACCTATGCACCACAAGATTGGCAAGAGAAGGAATCCATGAAATTACAGAAATGGAGATTGAGAATGTAATCAAAAATTATCCAGCACAATATGAAATTTTGCAAGACAACAATTATTTTGAATTCATTTATACGGCCAAAGAGCTATGCGTGATTGATAATTTTGAATTTTATTACAATACGATTCGCAAGTTTAGCTTGCTTAGGGAATTGAAAGCCGGGGGCCATTCTATTGCAGAATTTTATGATGAACTTGGTGACGAAGATAAACAAAGGGCGAAGTTGGAAACGACCAGCATACAAGATATCTTGGGGGCTTTTGAACTGGATGCGCTAAAGCTACGGTCAAAGTACGATATCAAGTATGTAAGGGATGAAATGAAAGCTGGCGAAGACACAGCTGAGTTGATTGCCAAGTTTGAAGAAACGCCAAAGTTTGGTGCTGGATTACAGTCGCCTTACCTTACAACTTTATACCAAGGTTGGTGTAGAGGCCATTTGTTGATGCGTTCAGCACCAAGCGAAACAGGCAAGTCAAGATTTGCTGTTGGGGATTTGTGCAATGTTGGTGCTATGTCAATGTGGGATGACAAGGCCCAAGACTTTATTGATAACGCAAACTATCAAGGGCCTTCATTTTTCATCCATACAGAAATGGATACCAAAGAAGATATCAATGTCATGTTTTTGTCTTGCGTTAGCGGTGTAGAATATAGAAGCATCCGTAACCCTAACCGTTTGACAGACGAAGAACGGGCCAGAGTTTCCAAAGCTGGTGAGATTCTTTTGAAAAGCAATATTACATTGACAAGTATGCCAGATTTTACCAATGCTTCACTTGAAAGAAAAATAAAGGAACTTGTTGAAAATGATGGCGTGACCTATGGCGTTTTCGATTACCTTGAAATCCAAGGTGCGTTAAGTGCAGAATATAAAAACTTAACCAATATGCCAATTCGTGAAGACCTTGTGTTGAAAAATTCTACGGCAGTCCTAAAATATATTGCAGAAGCATATGATATTGGATTGCTAACAATGTCCCAGCTAAACGATAATTGGCGATTGATGGCCTTCCCAGACAACTCTTGCCTGTCAGGTGGTAAGTCTATGGTCAACAAATTGGATGGCGCAAGCATCATCATCAAAACAAAAGAACGCCGTAAGGAATTTGAACTTGTCAAGCCTTTCATCCGCAGTTGTCAAAAGGGAATCAATAAGAAAGAAGAAATGACCCCCAACACGATTGAATATATTTTCAAGGCCAGATTCAATCCAAAGGACAACGACAAGATTAAGATTTGGTCAAATTTCAATCGTGGCACTTTCAGGCGTATAGATTTCTTCTGCACTGATGCTAACGATGAAATTATTCCAGTGGACAGAACAATTGTCCAGTAATGCCCAAGTTAAGGAGATGATAACCATGAACAAGCCAAAGTTTAATAGCCCGCTATCTTATTTGATAGTAGCTGGTGGGACTTTGTTGTTCTATATGTGCGCCATTCCAGTGGCAGACAGCTTATCTAATCTAATGCAACAAGCAATGACCAATAAAATTGTATCGTTGCAAAAGACGCAAGCTAAGTTGCAGAAAGAGCTGGAGGAATTGGGCGCAGAGCCGTCTTGTGTTCATGCTATTGGGTTTCAAGTAGATTCTGATGAAGAAGATTATGACGATGAAGATTAAATCAAATCGAATCAAAAAGTTAAGCGAAAGCCCTTGCAGTAAATGTGGGCTTGAGAAGCAATGTTTTGAAAAGATTAAACAAAATTATCAATTTGCTGTAATCAAGGATAATGTCTTTGGCAATAAAGATTTTGATTTTCATAAATGCGGGCTTTGGATTGCGTTGAAGGCAATGAATGATGAGGTGGCAAAAGAAAAGAATGAAACAAACTGACAAATATTCTAAAGACCATTTTAATTTTAAGGGCAGCCAATGGGAAGAAAAAGAAAATTGTTTTGTTGGAACAGACGCAAAAGGAAATCAATTTAGAATTTCTAAAGAAGATTATGAAAATTGTAGCAGATATTGCTGGACAGCTGTATCTGATAGGAATTGTAAAAAAGGAAAATATTTTTCGGCTCGAATGTCAAAGAGAGACCCAGATGGCCATAAAATGAAAATGCTCCACAATTTTGTGTGGAAACTTCATAACGGTAAAATTCCAGAAAGACATGTGGTTGACCATATTGACAGAGATGGTTCTAACCCACAAAAACATTTGTTCAAGGAATACGGGATTGAGGTAGACAATGGTTAATCGTGAAACCAAAAAGCCTTTTGTAAAATGTATTGGAGCTTCATCGATAGGTGTTACACAATCCTGCTATCTTGTTAGATTTAAGAAATATTGTATTTTGCTTGACTGTGGTGGCTATCAAGAAAGCGATATTTGGACAAACCATCAAAAGAATCTTGAATTATTAAAAAAGATTAAGCCAAGAGAAATTGATTGGATTATTCTGCATGAGTGCCATATTGACCACACCATGCTTGTCCCAGCTTTATATGCAAGAGGATGCCAAGCGCACTTGATTGTTCCAAATGGTAGCACCCCATTTCTTAAATTGCTATGGGAAGATAGCATGAAAATCTTTATGCAAGATTGCCAAAAACTTGAGAAGACTGGAAAGAAAGCAAACCCATTCTATACACAAGAAGATATCAATGTTGCACTAAATAGAATCATAGAGGTTGATGTTCATTCTCCGTACCAGCTGACTCAAGACATAACCTTGACATATTACAACTCCAACCATATTATTCATGCTTGCCAAATGTTGCTTGAATTGAAGCAAGGATATACAATCAAAAGGCTTGGGTTTACAGGCGATTTAGGTTCTCCTGTCCCACAGCCTTATGTTAGCGCAAGAGATGATTTACCATATTGCAATCTTCTGTTGTCCGAAAACACCTACAACAAACCGCAAAGAATAAATAAGGTATACGATAGAGAAAAGGATTTGGAGAAAATTCAAGCTGTCATTAACGACTCAAGAAGTCATAGAATTTTAATTCCTTGCTTTAGTTTGAACCGAACCCAAATCATGCTTACAGAATTATACAATCTTTGGAATGAAGAAAAAATTCCACAAGATATTAAGGTTATTGTTGATTCTCCATTGGCACAAAAGTTCTGTAATATTTGGCCTAAGTTTGAACTATGGAAACAAATTATGGCGTGGAACAATTTGCATTTTGTAGCAGATTTTCAAGAGACACAAGCGTTGATGAAATCAAATTTTCCTTGTATAGTCTTGTCTGCTTCTGGCTTTCTAAACGGCGGTAAAGTCGTGGAGTGGTTAAAGACAATTTTGCCAAATTCAAGAAATACAATAATGTTTTGTGGATATTCGGGTCAAAGAAACCTTGCGTCCCAAATCAGGTCTAAGCAAAGGACGGTTGTTGTTAATGGCGAAGAATTTCCAAACAATGCCAATTTAATTGAATTAGTTTCGTTTTCGTCCCATGCTTCGCATGAAGAGTTGCTGGATTATCTATCTAATTCTTGTCGATATGATAAGGTAGCTCTTGTGCATGGTGATATGGATTGTAAACCTCAATTCGCCCAAACCTTACAGCAATCCCTAATCAACCAAGGCAAATCTGCCCGTGTAATCTGTACTAACGCAGATACAAAGATATTAATTTGATAAGGCACATGGCCTTAAAATATATAAGCAAAGGAGAAATTTTTATGAAATTTGTAAAAGTACCCCAAAACTGGGGGGGGCTAAGTCTTAAAGGACAAGGCCATCTTGTGAAAGGTGGCGTGGTATAATGGCACAAGGCGCTATTATTGGGCAACAGCCTGAAATACCACAGCCATATGATATTGGCGATATTAAAATATCAACCAAAACAACCCTTGGTGAAGATTGGGTGCTTTGTCAGGGGCAGTTGTTTGACGATAAACAATATCCTTTGGTTAAAGACAATGTAATTAATAATTTTATTCCTTTTCAAAACAAAAAGACTATAATTGATTCATCCGTAACCTTTGCTAAACCACAAGCCTGTTTAGTAAAAAATGGTGAACTATATTTTGTTAATAATAGTGGCGCACTCTTCAAAAGCGCCCCGCCATTTACAAAAAATCAAAGAGTTGGTGATAAAAATATTTTTGCTAATTTTATGATGGAAGTAAATGGGTATATGATTATTGGCGGTTCAATTTCCAGCTATTCTGCAGTAGCATATTCAAAAGATGGCGCTTCTTGGAGAACAATTGATTTTGGTTATAAGAATGCTTCTGTAAATAATATTTTTTATGTAAATCAAAAATATTATATAATTATAAACTACCAATTTGTTGGTGGGACTGTTCTCGAACTAACTGGCCCGCTTGAAAATGCTTCTAGGACTGCAAAATTTAATACTAATTCAAAGAACATTTCAGCAAGTTATATAGGCGATTATATTTATTTATTTGAGTTTTTGGACCATGATGGGACAAAATTATCTATAAAAAAAACAAAAGACTTCACAGATATGGCAAATGTACCCATTGATATAGATTCAACTAATCTAACCGCCAATCACAAACAAATGTTCAAAATTGATGAAGATTCTATTTATTTCACAAGTGAAAATAAAGAACCTTTGTACAAAGTAACCCAAAAAGGAATTGAAATTTATGATGAAAAATTTGTTCTAAATGTATCAAATGGTAATCGGGTTACACCTTGGTCTACGGTAAAAGTAAAAGACAATTTGATTTGTTATAGCGTATCTAGAAGTGTTGATAATTATCCAAATATTTCAAATTTTTATTATTACAATATCATCCAAAAGAAAAATACACAAGTTAATTTAGACAAAGTTTATTTTTCTTCATCATCTTATGATTTTGTTGGCGTTTATGCTAATGAAGATATAAATGGCGCTATATTTTATGAATCGTCTACTGGCGATGCGTTTATTAATAAATATTCGAAAACAACTTTCCCAAACCCAGTATCACAAGACACAAACACATTCATAAAAGTTAAATAAAGCCATATTCATGGCTAATTAAATATAAACAAAAGGAGATAAATTTATGAAATTCACAAAATCTACTCTCAACTGGGGGGGGGCTAAGATTTGACTTCGCCTCCTCTTATGGAGGTGAAGCATAATGGCCTATGGCAATATTGTTGGGCAAACTAGTGAAGGTTTTTCAAAAGACGAAATCTTAACTGGTGCAACAGCAAATAAATTTGGCCTATCTGATGCGGCTGTACCCAATGATGTTTTTGATTTCCTTGGGAAATTTAATTTATTTTATTGGAAAAGAAGAACGGCAGAACGCATTATCAAAGGTGTTCCTGTAACCAATGATAATAATTCTGGAGTGGATGATTATAATTATATCGGGCATGGCGATACAAAAACAAGGGAATTTAGCGTTAAATATTCTGAGTCAATTTCTTTTGATTCTGATGGCAATGCAGTTTTGATTAATTCGCATACAGTAAGCGGGTCTTATGAAAACTACACGCCATTTAATATTCTGGCTGGGAAATATTATATTCCTCAAAATGTTTCGCCATATACGGTTCATCCTAATTATGTCAAGCCAGGGCAGATACCTATTCAAAGAAGCGGAACATTCAATCGTGAATATTATTTGTATTTCAGAGAAATTGAAACAAGTTTGCATGAAGAAATAGCATACGGGGATTGGGAGCTTCTTTCTTCGCAAAATGAAAAAGAATATCCTACAAGTGGTATACATGATGGGTATGAATATCAATATGTTGGTCGCCCCTATGATAAATTCATTTATATTCCTAAAATTGCTACTGATAGTTATATAGGAACTGGTACTTCGGGTGAAGACAATCCAAATGAATTAACTTTTGATTTTGTCCCAAAATTTTTAGCTATATGGGATATTAATGCACCAAATATGTCATCAGTCAACCCTTGTACATGTTTTATGACTTGCGATATGCCATTGGGTGAGGTAATTTATTATGCTGAAGAAAGAAAATATCTGAAATTATTGGAATGGGGCACGACAATAAAATGGTATGGGTCTGACGCAAATAATCAGCTCAATATTAAACCAACAGATGGAGTGAACATTCCAAAATATTACTACTTCGCCATAGGCTAAATAAAAATTTCATAATATTTCAATACCACCTTGACAATGCCCCGTCTTTATGATATATTCAAATCAAAAGGGCGGGGTATTGATTCCCTTGAAAGGATGATGATATGTTTTTCAATTTTGATTATGAACTAACGGATGCAATGGTTGAGCAATATATCGGCAATGAACTTGCCAATAACCAAAGAATCCAAGCGCCAATGCAGATGTTGCAAATGCAGTTCATGCAGTTGGTTCAACAAATCGCCAGCCAAAAGCAACCAATGAAGGTTAAATTGATTGTCCCCTATCAGGTATGGAGTCAATACGACAAAGAAATGAAAATATTAAATAATTATATAGAATTTCAGAATTAGAGGGATGACTAAATGATGGATTTGTTGATTGGTATTTTATGCGTATGTTTGGCAATTTTTAATTTTGCTTTGGGCAAAACAAATTTTGAATATTCGCCATTGCTTGGCGTGTTCAGCATTGTAGCTGGCCTTATCTGTTGTGGCGGTGCATGGTTTAGTTTTTGGCTTGCCTACTTGACTTTAGGAGGTTAATATGGTATATTTAGAT
>NFZJ01008356.1_pt1 | contig 20996 bp, 23 predicted proteins | sample 1095371 | NCBI WGS metagenome assembly NFZJ01 (sample SAMN05181837, study PRJNA323583) | gut metagenome | isolation source: feces | host: Rattus norvegicus | place: Malaysia | collected 2013
CTATGACTGTGGTTTCATTTTTCCTCATATACTGTTATCCCGGTATAAATATTTTATTTATATTTGCATGTAGTAAATTGAATTAGTGATTAGTGGAGGGCCCTTAGGGGCTCTTTGGCCTGGTAACTCAATGCATAGAGTGACTCCGTCCTAAGGAGTAAGTTGCGGGTTGGAGTCCCGCCCGGGCCACTGGTAAAGTAAGATATATGAAAGAGATGACTAAGGAAAAATGGATTATGTTTGTGGTTATAGTATCTGTACTTGCTATTATAGCCGGATTTGCAAAGTTATGTCCTTTCTGGGTTACCTTATCTGTGATCCTGTCCATGATCATAGGCTTTAATGCAGGATGGGTTTTCAGGAAATGGTATAGTGAAAATGTACACAATAATAAATAGATACAGTTATGGAAATTATAGGAGACTTCGAACTGCCCGGAGATATAGAGAAATCCACCATCTCCCGGCCCTATGACATCAAAACATACCTCAACAGAATTGAAGGATACAAAACAAAGATCAAAAACCTCCACTGGTCTGTAAAGCTTCTCCCCTATATTGAGAAGAATGAGCTACATGAACATCTGGACGAACTTCTTGACCTGGTTTCTGACTATGAGGATGTGGTAGCAGAAAATTATATGGGAACTTTCGGGGTTCTTCCTCTTGGATTCCTTTCAGGGGTGCAGCCTGAAACAAATGATCCTCTTGAACTTATTGATAAGATCAGGACAGATCTTGAAGGATTTCATTCTGCTTATTCTTCTGATCTGAAATACATAGGTATTATCAATGCTACTGAGGATCTGTTACAGGAACTTCCGGTTAAAAAATACCTGATAGACCAATGCAAGTAGGATATCTGGAGGACACACGGTATATAATAGAATATGAAGTAGCTTCAAAGTCAAGGTACTACGGGGTGAAGTTGTCATATAAGGAGTCATGCACTGAACCTGTATCCTGTGAAGATCCTGTTCTGTATACATGGACAATATACGCCAGTGTTCCGTATGACAGTACACAGAAAGTACCGGATTATAAAAAGCTCATGCCTGGTAATGTGAAGATAGAGGGAGATGTTGCAGTATGTGAACTTATACAGGTTACCACTGCCTGTGAGGGAACTGACACAGTATCTGCTTCTGACGGGACATACAGGTCCATACATCTTAATCTGAGAAAGGGTATAGACATGTACCTTGTAAACAGGCTGAAAAACTATGCGGGAATAAAGTACTAGCCTTCATGATGTATAAATCTGACAGGAGCATAAAGATTTCTTTATGCTCTTGTTGTATATATTATTTATATGGTATATATTTGTGTTGTTAATCTATAGTATATGGAGAAGAATATTTTATACAGGATAGTTGCTTTCGACACTCTGAGAGGTTTGGAAGATTATCTTAATACCAACAGTATTGACAGGGAATCTATTGTTTCGGTACTCCCTGATAGGGGACAGTATATTCTTATATGGTTGAGGAGTGTATAAACTGTAGTTCTGATGGATACTGAAAATGAAGATAAAGTATATTATTGTGCCGGATGCCTGTCACTGGCTGTTGTACAGTTTCAGGATCAGGACTATTGCCGTGACTGCGGAAGTGATGATGTAAGGGTAACAAGTATAGAAGAATGGGAGAAGTTATATAAGGATAAGTATCATAAATGTTTTATAAACCACAAAGAGAAATGAAACAAGAAGAAGTTAAAAAAGATACTCCTGCGCTTGGAGTAAGTAAGAAAATGTCGTATGAGCAGATGGCTAAGCAGCTTAACACTGCACAGACTATCCTGGATCAGCAGGCCGGGCAGTTCCGTGAGTTGCAGAACAGATACAATATGGCAGTACGCCGTATTCAGGAACTTGAATACGGGAATATAGCACTGCGTATCAAAACATGTTTTGATGTTCTGGATCATGAATCTCATTTCAGTGTTGACTTTGTAAATGAGTGTGTGAAAGAAATCGAGGAAATTATGACCCCCAAGGCCCCGGAGGTGGAAGAAGAGGATAAGGAAAATCCGGATGCCGGGGAATAAGAATATTCTCAGTATCCCTGTCAGGCCCCAGGATTTTTTCAGATCCTGGGTTGCTTTGACAAGGCCTGTACATAAGCTCACAGATACTGAATCGGAAGTATTTGCATGTTTCCTTAAACACAGGCATGAGCTTAGTAAATCAATCAGCGACCCTGACTTGCTGGATAAAGTACTCATGAGTGAGGATGTCAAGAAGAAAATTAGGGAGGAGTGCAATATCAAGGGCCCGCATTTTCAGATGGTCATGGTTAGAATAAGGAAGAAAAAAGTACTGGTAGGAGGGAAGTTTATAAGACTTCTGATTCCCAATCTTACCGATGAATCACAGCCTTTCGGGCTGACATTTGTTCTTGATATACAAAATGCTGGATAAATATATAAAAGAAGCATCGGAGAAATTCGGAGTTCCTGAAAAGGTAGTAAAGGCTGTATGTGATTCTGCTTGCAGGCTGGTTAAAAGGACTATGAGAGGAGTACATGCAAACCGTGTCCTTAGTGAGGAGGAATTCAGGGCACTCAAGCCATGTGTTAATTTCAGCGGTCTTGGAAAATTGTATATACCCTATACCAAGTATTCAAATATTAAATCACGCCGATTAGAAAAAGTAAAAAGATATCATGAAAGTATTAAAGAAAGTAACACCGAGATATACGAAGGTCCTGACCACAGCGAACATTGAAATCCAGAAAGCCTATTTTGCTGGTACGAATGTTGAGGATCCTGGTAAGACAATTACAGGTTATTCTTCTATTCAGAAAGTAGTAGCTTTAGGTCCGTCATGTACAGGATTGAAAGTAGGGGATCATGTACTGATAGATTTTTCAAGGTATGCCAGACCTGTACAGTCCCAGTCACTCCGTAATCATGTGAAGGGGGAAGAATATTCTGTACAGATGTCTTTCAATATTCCGGTAATCATTCTTGATGGTGAGGAATATCTTGATCTCCAGGACAATGACATCGTATATATTGTTGATGACTTTGAGGAAGTGGAAGAATGTAAAGGTGATGCATAATGGAACTTGTCAGGTTTGAAAATTACGGTATTACCATATCTCCTGAGGCCTTGCTGATAAGGCCTCTTGCTGTATTATGGAAAAGGGATAAAAGTGTAGGGAAAGCAAAAGCTCTGCAAGAGATAGGGTATATTTATTTTATGTATGATCCTGCCTCGAACTACAGGATGGGAATACCTGATGAAGATGACAGGAAGGAAGAAATTCTCAGGGATTTAGGCCTCCCCCGGACCTGGAAGCCTGATAATGATGTACAGAAGGCTGTAGATTACTATATCAACATGCCTCATATGAATACAGAGGAAATAAAGACACTGGATTCATTTATGTCCCTTCTGATTAAAATCAGGGATCAGTGTGATAGTATAGACTATACAACATCGGATGATCCTGTAAAGGCTATGAAGGATAGTCTTGGTCTTATTAAACAGGTTCCGGATGTAGTAGAATCTCTGTCAAAGACTAAAAAGGCGATACTGGCCTCTATAGAGGAGGAGGGCCGGAAGAGAGGTAAAACAATGAAAAAGATAGGAGAAGATGGGTTCGGTAATTTCGTATGATGATCTCAGGAGGATGTCATTCGGGATCAACAGGTATCTTGATTCTATACGTGACAAAGCAGGGAGCCATGAGGAGAGCAGGGTTTTCCTTGGATTTTCTTCATCTGTTAAAAAGGTGGGAGGGATCTCACTTGGCAGGGAATATGTTATTTCTATAATGTACAAGGGCCGGGAGGTGTGTAATATTATTACCAGGGATATGGATAATGCCCCGGAACTGCTGGTAGAAAAGTTTATAGAACTCACACATGATGAGGATTTTATAAAGGAGGCTGTGTATGGGAATAGTAATGAATAAATATCAGACCCCTCTTTCTGATGATTTTATGATGTCCCTGAATGAAGAGGTAAGGGACTGGTTACTGGAAAGCCTTAATATTCAGTTTATAAAGAATCTGGTATCACCGGACAGGGAATTTGCTAAGGACAGGCCAAGGGACAAGAATGGAAGGATTATTGTAGATTTATGTAATCCGCATATCCTGACTGATATGGATTATTTTCAGCCTACAGCAAGTTATTACAGGGAACATGGTGTGCTGACAGGATTAAGACCTAATTCGAACAGGAACTCAGAATACGGTAAATGGCTTGCAGAAGAGGTTAATAGGTGCTGGTATGGGTATGTAAGGCCTAAGGACGGAGAGTGGGTTTCCGGTGACATGTATTTCTATCTCAACTATTCTCCTATCATACAGAATGTGATGGATGAGGAGACAGGAATATTTGACAGGATAGTAGATTTCCCAAAGATGTGGGAACTGATATATCTGAGGTCCCACTATCACTATCAGGCGAGATTCGGCGGGATATACAATGATTTTAAGAAGGGACAGCATGCCTTTGAGATAGCCAAGCGTGGTGCCTCAAAAAGTTATTATATGGCATCTATACTTGCCAAGCTTATTATGCTTGGTGAGAACAGGAAAGCCTATAAGAATACCAGAGGGGTTATATATGCCACTGACAAGGAAAAACTGGTGAAGGACGGGACATTGAATAAATTTCTTGATATACTTGATTTCTGCGCTGAAAATACACAGTTTCCGACACAAAGGGTAGTAGATTCCCTTGATAAGATGACGTGGGAGATGGGATATAAGGACCTTGATACTATGTCGAATAAAGGTACAGGCAATACAGTCCTTGGTGTTGTAGTAGGGGATAAGGCAGGTAAGGGTCGTGGTAAGAGGGCTAACAGGCAGATATATGAAGAGATTGGTGAATTTCCGAATCTTCTGGACGTATATACTACCAATAGAAGGTCAGTAGAGGAAGGAGGTCACTCATTCGGCCAAAGTATTGGCGTGGGCTGTGTGTGTGCCGGGACGAAGGTGTACACTTCCTTAGGAAATCTTGTGAACATAGAGAACCTGAAGAAGGAAGACGGTATTATAGGATATGATGATTCTTGTAAGAAGATATCTGTAGAGCCTATAATGTGGATGAAACCTCCTGCCATGAAGGAATGTGTCAGAATAGAATTCCTGTCAGGCAGAATATTAGAATGTAGTACAGACCATCCATTACTGGTTACTACTCAGAATATGGCCCGCAGAGTAGGACCGAGAAAATTAAACCGAAGGATACATATAAACAGATTTGTTCCTGCTGCACAGCTGTCAAAAAAGTATTTTGCTATATTACCGAACAGTATACCTATAACATCTGAAAGAGTCTTGGAAAATGCCAGATTTATAGGGTGGATGATAGGTGATGGGAGTTATGGTATAAATAAGACTCCTGTACTAAGCAATTCCGATATGGAAATACTGGAATATGTGCATACCCATTTTGATACTGCGACAGAGAAAGAGCGTGTTACTAAAGAAGGGAAAATATACCAGGAAGTGAGGATAAAAGGTATTACTGCCATGCTTCGTGCTGTAGGTATATATGGCCAGACCAGACATTGTAAAACTCTCCCTGCGGACATACATACTTATTCAGAACATAGTATATGCGAATTGTTGGGAGGAATATTCGATACAGACGGATGTATATATGCTAATGAAGAGGTTGTGTCACTGGCCCAGTGTCAGAAACCTTTGTTACTGGAAGTACAATTATTGTTACAAAGGCTTGGTATCAGATCCCGCATATACTATACTAAACCTCAGGAAAAGAACCCAAAGAGTAAAAACGGATGGTATACTCTTATAATAAAAGATATCTATTCTGTAAGAAAATTTCATGAAAAAATACCTATGTTTCTTACATACAAGAGGAAGAGGGCTGAACATCATCTGAAGCTTATAGAAGGAAAGAAATCCAAGATAAAAACGGATGAGTTCAGGGATAGGATAATATCTGTATCCCCTATTGGAATGCAATATGTCTACAATCTGAATGCCGGGAATACCCACACCTATCTTGCCAATGGCATAGTAACCCATAATACAGGGGGATCTAAAGAGGCCAATTTTTCCGGATGTATGGAGATCATTTTCAATCCTGCCGGGTACAATATATATGGTCTGCCTAATGTATTCGACAAGTCCGGAGGCTCTAAGAAATGTATCCTGTTTATGGGGGCCTATATGAACAGGGCAGGATGTTACAATAAGGACGGGGTGTCAGATGTTTCTAAAGCCCTCCTTGAGATCCTTGAGGAAAGGAGAGTCATAAAATACAACTCCTCCAGGTCCTCTACCCTTGACCAGGCTATTGCAGAAGACCCTATTACCATACAGGAGGCTATTCTTAAGAAAACTACCTCAGGATATCCTGTAGCTGCCCTTGCTGAGCAGTTACAGAAAATAGATACTACAGCAGGATATCTGGATAGCATATATGTAGGAGATCTTGTACAGGATGAGACGGGACAGCCAAAACTGGTTACAGGTCCGGAATATGTCCCTCTGAGAACCTTTCCTCATAAGGATAACAGACAACCTGGAGCTATAGAATTCCATGCTTTCCCTGTAAAAGGAGCTGATGGTAAAGTAATGGGTAACAGATATATAGCCGGAGGAGATACTTTTGACGATGATTCATCAGATACTTTATCATTAGGTAGTATTTATGTACTTGACCTGTTTACTGATGAGATAGTATGTGAGTATACAGGAAGGGAGGATTTTGCAGACCAGTTCTATGAGAAGTGCAGGCTGATATGCTTATACTACAATGCCAGACTGAACTATGAGAACAATAAAAAGGGATTATATACATACTTTTCCAAGATGCATTGTATCTATTTGCTTACAGAAGTTCTTGATTATCTTAAAAGTAAAGAGCCTGCAAAGGATCTTCACGGTAATAAGAGCCGTGGTACACAATCTACTGAACCAGTAAAATCTTACGGCCGTGACAGGATAAAGACATGGTTGTGTGCTCCTGTCCCCAGTCCTGATTCCACAGATGAAAACCCCATCTCCAGGCCCCGGCTGTATACCCTGAGATCAAGGGCCCTTATACAGGAACTTATCCAATGGGATCCCAATGGCAACTATGACAGGCATGATGCATTGCTTATGCTTATGCTGCTGAGGGAGGAGATGCTGAGACTTTCAAAGGGGGATGTAAAAGGAAGATTCAGGGAAAAGGATCCTCTGGACAGGTCAGGGGATAAATTTTTCTCCAGATATGATAAGATAGTGGAAGCCAGAAAGAAGCATCAGAAACATATATTGTGATTACTGATAATAATATATTATCTATAGGAACAACAACAATATTTGTGTCGTTGGTATTTAATGTTTAATGTTTTAGATTTGTAGGTATAACAAGTATACTATGTATCAACTTAAGAATTTGCCGCCACAGAAGCTCCCTTATACAAAGAAGACAAAGGAGTGGAGGAAGAAACATTTGGATTGGGCTGACAGGAAGTCATTTTTCAATGACAATTTTGTCCGCAAGTCCGTGATACATAAAATGATCAATTACGATCTTCTGAGAGGTAATCTGCATATGGGAGACCTTCAGATGATTATAAATCCTGATAATGTAGAGGCTGCCTATATACCTGAAAAGATACAGCATTATCCTATCATGAATTCAAAGCTTGAGGTATTAAGAGGGGAGGAATATAAGAGAAGATTTGATTTCAGGGTAGTGGTTACAGATCCTAACTCTATCAGTTTCAGGGAAGACCAGAAGAAAGAAGAGCTTTTCAGTGTCCTTCAGAGCATAATAGCCGATACCTCTGACAATGAGCAGCAGTTCAATGAAAGGGTCCAGGAGGCCAGTGATTATTATATGCATGAGTGGCAGGACCTCAGGGAAATAAGAGCCAATGCATTACTCAGGCATTATTATAAGGAGCTGGAATGTAGGGATAAATTCAATGACGGGATCATGGATGCCATGGCTGTCGGAGAAGAAATATATCAGTGTGAGATAGTATCAGGCGAGCCTGTGATAAACAGGCTTAATCCTTTAAAGGTAAGGATATTCAGGAATGGATATTCAAACAGGGTAGAGGATGCTGATATGATAGTACTGGAAGACTTCTGGTCTCCGGGACGTATAATTGATTATTTTTATGATTCGCTGACAGAGGAAGATATAAACTATATAGAGAAAATCCCGTTCTCACCTGTTGAAGGAGACGATGATATACAGGGGATAGATGAAAGGGCAGGATTTATGTTCCTTCCTGATGAAGGAGGAGAAGCCTTCGGACAGGGAATAGTGCCTGACTCATCGGTATTCTTCGGGGAAATACCTGGCAGAAGTTCCATGTATTATGATCTGGCAGGTAATATAAGAGTACTCAGGGTATACTGGAAATCCAGAAGAAAGGTGAAAATGGTGACATCATTCGATGAGAATGGTGATAAGGTGGTTACCTTCCAGAATGAAGATTATGTCATTTCGGAAGAACTGGGGGAGACAGAGAAGATCTTTTGGATAAACCAGGCTTGGGGAGGTACCAAGATAGGGAAAAATATATATGTGAATATGGGCCCTCTTCCTGTACAGTTTTTCCGTATGTCAAATCCTTCAAGATGTCATTTCGGAATCATAGGGACTCTGTATAACCTGAATGATCATTCCCCATTCTCTATGGTAGATATTATGAAGCCGTTCAACTACTTGTATGATGCAGTATATGACAGGCTTGTAAAAGCTATATCATCATACTGGGGTACATTGTACGATCTTGATATGGCCCAGGTCCCGGAGGACTGGGATATAGATAAATGGCTGTATTTTGCCAAAGTATCCCATATAGCTGTAAAGAACAGCTTCAATGAAGGCTCGAAGGGGGCTGCTACAGGTAAGATTGCTGGTAACTATGCCAATAACAGCAGGGGTATGATGTCTGCCGGGGATAGTAATTATATACAGCAACTGATTAATATACTGGAATATATCCCTGTCAAGATGTCTGAACTGATAGGTATATCAAGACAGAGGGAAGGACAGATTGATAACAGGGAAACCGTAGGAGGGGTGGAAAGATCTACCTTACAGTCGTCACATATTACAGAATGGCTGTTTATAAAGCATAACAGCCTGAAAAGGAGAGTACTGGAATGCCTTCTTGAACTGGCAAAAGCATGTGCCAGAGGGAGGACACTGAAATTCCCTTATCTGTTATCAGATAATTCACTGGCCATGTGTGAAATAGACGGGGATGAATTTGCTGAATCAGACTATGGACTGGTAGTGGATACTGACTCGGAAGTACTGGCTCAGAAGCTTGATGCTTTGGCTACCAATGCTTTACAGCATAACAGGCTTGATTTTTCAACTATCATGAAAATATACACCTCACAGTCATTGGCTGATACCCAGAGGATGATAGAAAGGAATGAGAAGGAGGTAAGAGACAGGGAGATGCAGGCACAGAGGGAGGCTAATGAGGTAAGGATGTCAGAGATAGAGAATGAATCAAGGATGCGTGAGGCAGAACTTGCCCAGAAGCAGGAAGCTAACATACGTGATAATGAGACTAAGATACTTATTGCGGGAATGTCTTCCAATGAACAGGCCTCTCCTGGCCCCGGATCTGATGAATTGCTGGAGAAAATAAGGCAGTTCAATGAAAAGATGAAGCTGGACAGAGAGAAACTGGCTCTTGACAAGACTAAGCATGATGATGATATAGCATTGAGAAAGAAGGAATTATCCTATAAAAATACTAAAAAATGACCAAACAGGATCTTGAACAGATAAGAAGGTATTTCCTCGAAAAAGGTATCAGGGACACTGATCTGAAAAAGGCTAATGCACTGGATGGTACTGAGATATGGGGAGTTGTACAGGGAGGAAAATCAGTAAAGATATCCATGAAGGATATACTGGTATTCCTGAAGCCTTTGATGGATGAAAATGACGGACTGTTCTGCGGATTCCATACATCTGAGGAGAACCTGAAGGGGTTATATCCTACAGCTAAGGAAGGGGCATATGCGTGGGTAATAACAGAGGAATTTCCTGATTACCCGGGGGAAGTATATACATACAGTCTGCTGCACGGATGGGTGGCTACTGGTGTAAAAGCTTCTGACAGTTCCAAGGTGGAGCTGGATGATTATATCAAGTCACAGGAGGTGGATGAAATCAGTAAATTACCTGATTATACAGCCTCCAGAGCTATTATGGATGGTTCCGGTAATATCATAGAAGATACATATGTAAGGAGGGATGAGCTGATAGACGGGGCTATAAAGGGAGATTCTTACCTCCCTGAATTCAATACCAGTGTATTTCTTATTACAAAGGAACAGGTACAATATCCAGGTTTCCTGAGGTCTACAATAAGGGCTATTTCAGGCACCGGATATGTAAGGGATACACTGGCTATGTTCGAGGTATACGGGCTTAATGAGGCCAGTCAGGAAACCCTGATACAGGCAAGCACAGAGTTACAGAATTCCCTTATGTTTGACATATCTGTATCTAAGTATAAGCTGATCAGGGTTAAAATATTTCAGGACCTTAAGAAGTCTATACTACTGTATACGCAGGATATTCCTGTAGTAAGGGACGGAATAGACGGGAAAAATGGAAAGGATGGAACAGATGGCACAAATGGCTCTGATGGTACTGATGGTACTAATGGTACTGACGGTCAGACTCCGTATATAGGGAGTAATGGCAACTGGTGGATAGGGGATAAGGATCTTGGCATTCTTGCACAAGGGACTAATGGAGCTCCTGGAAAAGACGGAGCTACTCCTACAATTGAGATAAGTGACCATGACACATGGGTAATCAATGGGGAGGATACAGGGAAGAGGACAAACGGGAGGCCATATCTTCTTACAGCCCGGATATATAATAATACTAATATGGATATCCCGCTTAAAATAAACGGGTATAAGGATCCTAACTATGTAGACAGGGTTACAGTAGGAAGATACAATGATATGATACGTATTCTTCTATATCCTACCTCTTCTGTTACAGTCGAAAAACTGTATATGAGAGTAATGAATAATGTATTTACTACTACATACCCATTAATGGACTACAGGTATACCACATCTACTGTAACAAGTATAAAGCAGGAAAGGGATTATGTGTCTATTGTTATACTGCTTGCAGATTTCAACGGAGATGCGAATTACCATGAAGAAAGAAGTGATCTTATGATATTCATACCCTCACTGCTTGATAGTGATTATTTCCGTACTTTATAGGCTATGAAGAATATACAACAGTTACTGGCAAAGGATAAAGAATCAGGGGAGTGGATACATATATATCCACTGTCATTTGTAGAGACTGTATATAATGGTGCTACAGGTGAAAGACTGGATAATATACTGTTCCATTTCAACTGTATTGCAGTTCCATATAAAGGGACTATATATGATACCAGAAATTCTGTAAGGAAGCAATTCCGCAGGAAGGGCCTTGAGATTTCCTATATCATGACAGATGGTACCATAAAGATAGAAAGGTATACTGCCATGGTAGTAGACGACAGAAGCTGGGGAGACGATGAAAACTGGGAATCTGCCAGTAACAGGGATATTCCGAAAGGCAGTATTACCTCTGAATCTTTGTCCAGAGAACTTCTTGAGTATCTTGAAGGTGTGGTAGGTCAGAAGGGAGATAAGGGTGATCCCGGTGATGACGGGGAGGCAGCTACAGTATCTGTCGGCACTGTACATACTGTACAGCCTAATGAAGAAGCTAAAGTGGTAAATTCAGGGACTCCGAACAAAGCTATGTTTGATTTCTGGATTCCCAGAGGAGTAAATGGCACCACCCCGGACCTGGAGGTTGGAAATGTTGAGACATTGGATCCTGGTACCGATGCCAGAGCTTCCATTACGGGACCTATAGAATTTCCCAAACTGAACCTTTTTATTCCTAGAGGGGATAAAGGAGATTTCTTTTTTATGGTACTGAATACGAACAGCATCTTTGTAGATGCTTTCGGAATACCTTATCCCAGTGAATTACATGCTACCATACGAAGGATAGACGGGTTTGGAAACCAGTCTGTAATTCCCTGTTATTACCAGATAGATGAAAGTCTTGACGGGGTAGACTTTCATACTGTATACAGGTCAGGCTCCTCTCCTGAAAAGGAAATGACTCCTTTTAAACTTCCCGGCAATGATGAATGCCGCAGATGTTACATGATAAAGGCCTTCCTGGACCCAGGTTTTGACCTTGCCGTATCTGTTGAATACATATGGAGGGTAAAGGACGGGGAACCTAATACCCCTCAGGAGGTTATAGATATGCTTAAGGCTTATCTGAAAGAATCAGGAGCTAACCAGGTGGCTTTTATAACAGATGAAGGAGATCTTGTGGGAGGAGGCTCTTATGAGGAATTTGAAGAAGCAGTATTAAATGAATTACCTGATGCATTAAAATAAGACTGAGATGGATAAAATCTTACAGCAAATAGGAACGTTTCTAGGAAGAAAATTCAGTGAAATATATACTATTTTCAACGATAAGTACAATGAACTGGACAATAAAAAGGTAGACAAGGAGGAAGGTAAGGAGCTGATGCCTTCACCGGAAGGAGCTTCTGATACTGTATTTCTGTCTGAAACAGGATGGAGAGAAGTGAATACAGATAAGATCAGGACTCATGTCATAAGCATTTCTATTCCTTTTGATTCTGCATGGGATTTTAATGGCGCACAGGAGATTACCCTGGAAGAAGGTGATTATGACAGGGATGAGGCCGATTCATTTATATATGACTATTTCAGGTATAATAATCCCAATGTAGTAATAAGGAATACTAATACTACTACACAGTCTGCTCAAAAAGGTTACCATACTGTATGGAAGGTAGCCCTGGATACCATTGCAGAAGGAAGAGCTTTAAGACTTTATCTGGATATTCCTAAGAATCTGAGTTTTACTATGGCTCCTGAAGCAGATAGTGCCAAATTTACAAGATATTGTATTCTCCTCTATCTGTCTCAGGATGAAGAGAATCAGACCTATACACTCAATAGTATAGGAATACTTCCGAATGGTACTGACAGTTTCATCCCAAGGAAATACCTGGATGGTAAGTTAAGTGACATTACAAGTTCTTATCTGCCATTATCCGGAGGATTGATGACAGGTAATATAGCCTTTCCTGATGGAAAGGGGCTTGGATCTGCTGTCGGTCAGTCTGATTTACTGGTAAGGAGCGGGAATACTGTAAAGCTTGGATCTGCCGGATTTTCTGCCAGATTATATGCTGAAAATCCTGTTGTCCGTGAGGGCCTGGAGGGGATGTTTACAATGTATGACACTTCGAATCTGGATATAGATAAGCCGTTTGTAACTGATCTGTGGGCTGTATATGATGCAGAAGGTAAAAATACCCAGAGTATAGCTGTGGATTTGTATAATCCTGTTGCTAAGTCAGCGACTAAGGTATACATGGAATTACTGCCTGTCACTGATACGAATATGGGTCTTATGACCCCTTCCTATAAGACGGCTCTGGACAGGCTTATTCCTTCGTCAGGAGAATCATTATCCATTTATGGTACTCCTGCTTCAACATGGCAGTTAACTCTTGGTACAGGCCCTAAACTAAAGAATTCAGGGGGTATATTCGAACTGCGTGACAATTCTGATAATGCTTATACTGACCTTATCCTCAATAATATTACAATTAAGGGTAATGTTACCCAGGAAGGGTCATCATTCATAACAAAAGCTGAGACTGTAGAAGTATCCGATAATATTCTTCTTTTAAACAGAGGGGAGGTAGGATCCGGGGTTACAAAGGGAATTTCAGGTATACAGGTAGATCGGGGAGCCCTTGCTGATTATCAGTTTATATTCGACGAATCTGATGACAGGTTCAAGGTAGGGGTAGAAGGGGATTTATGGCCTGTGATGTTAAGGAACAATGAATCTGATCTTAGTGATAAGTTCTTCCTGTCATGGGATGCTTCCCTTAAAAGAGCAGTAACTACGAATATTGTTCCTGAAACAGGGCTTCTCTTTTCAGGTGGAGTAAGTAATCACCCTGAATATGATATTACTGTAGTAGCAACTGGTAGTGGTAGTATTAGATTCGGTGCTTTACAAGCGAACACCCCATGGTCATGTACAATAGGATATAATTTAAATACCAGAGATGTGCCAAGTGCTGATATTCTGGACTTTGCCACATCATTGAATGCTTACAGGTATGATAAGCCTTCCGTATTGAACATGATATATTTTGATACCTATCTTAGCCCTAACAGTATAGAGCCATACGGAGCCAGTAGTATATCACTGACTACAGGATCCGGTGATGATCTTATACATACTAAAGGAGGTCAGAATTATATCATCTATGATTCCAGTAATCTGAATATAGAAGAACTAGCTACTAAGGACGACATATCAGGCTTAGGTACTGTATACTATCCTTACAGTGGTAGAGGTCATATGACTATAGGAGCAGATGGAAGGCCTATATTAGCTAATAGCCAAGGAATACTGTTTAATAGGACATCTGGTAATGTTGAAGGAATATATGTAAATAGGGCTAATCATTTAATTATTGGAGGTACATCCACTAATAATGTTCCTATAGATATGTTTAATGATCTTGGTATAACCAGAATCCTTGACAGATCTACTAATTACTCTCTTCTTGTATTCACCAATGGCGGTACTGAGGATTCACAGTACACTCATATAGGAGCTGAACACGGGACTACCAGAATAAGATCAGGACTATCTAATTTAGTACATGATAGAGGAGGTACGTTATATACCATATTCGATTCTTATAATTTCTCAAGGGATCTTGGAGCTACAAACATAAATAGTTCGTTTAATCATCTTCCGATGATGGCTGCTCAACCATCTAACAGTGATGCTACTACAGACAGAGGATACCCAATACAGCTAGCAGGATCTCTTATCGTTATTCCCGGAGTACATAATGGTTCAAGTCAAATCTATGGAACTTATGATTCTAACAGATGGTTTGTAAGAAGTGGATCTACTTCTAGTTCTGATCCGACACAACATACTGCTTGGAAAGAATTAGCTACTACGAATCATTTGAGTAACTATCTTCCTTTGAATGGTGGTACTATGACTGGTAATATAATGTTCCCTACTTCGGAAGTTTATATAGTACAGACTCTTAAATCAACATCAAATTATGGTGCTCCTATTAGATGGATGGTAGGTAATGAAACAAGGGCTATGATAGGATATCATACTACAGGAGGAGATGGCACTGCTGGAGCTATAATAATAACTCCTACCAATCCAGGAAGTTCTCCTTGGGAGAATGGTAATGGATTGTTTATTGACAGAAATAAGATTTATTTTAATGGGTCAGAATTAGCTAAAGTATCACAGATTCCTTCTATGTCTGGCTATTTACCATTATCCGGAGGGACTCTCACTAGATCTACGTCTGCTGCTGGCCCTGTCTTAACTATAAAGAATAGTTCTACTTATAAGGCTGCTTATATAGACTTCTATAGAAATGATGTATACTGTGGATATATAGGTGCATCTGCTGATTCTACAGAAGATATGTATTTAATAGCTACTGATAATAGAAATGTATTTATAGGAACTAATTCGGGAATTGTAAGACTTAATTCTGGAGGTAACAATCTTATCCATAGAAGAAGTGGTTCAGAATATACTATATTAGATACATATAACATTCAATCATTAACTATTCAATTCAACGGATCTACTAATACTACTTATGCTCCTAATGCAGCTAAAACTGTAAATATCACTCCTGCTGCTATTGGGGCAGCTACTAGTTCTCATACCCACACTAAATCTCAGATAACGGACTTTCCGTCATTTGCCACAGTAGCTACATCCGGAAGTTATAATGATTTAAGTAACAGGCCTTCTATTCCAAGTGCTGAGACGGCTGCTACTATTATGTCAAAAATTAACTCTCAGTCTGAAATTACTTTCAGTAAACACGTAGTATGTTCAGCCGGAGCAGGTACTTCTTCTACATCTGATATCAGATTTAAGAACAATATCACCCCCCTGGCCCCTGTATTGTCACATGTTCTTGGATCACCCGGATTCTTCTATACATGGAAGGATGAGGATGAAGTACTGATAGGGACATCGGCTCAGTATTGGGAAGGCAGGATTACAGAGCTTGTAAGGGAGATAAATGATGAGGATAAAACCAAAACATTCTCCTATGAGAGATACACTGTTATATTACAGGAAGCTCTTAAAGAGGAACATATGCTAAGAGAAACAGAGAAGGAAGAGTATAGAAAAGAGATTTGTTCTCTGAGAGAGGAATTGGAAGATTTGAAAAAGCTAATACAGAAACTATTATGAGCAAGGAATTTCTAACTGTTAAGGATGCCTCCGATAAATTAGGGCATTCGGGCAGTACAAATACATATAGCTTTATAACAAAAGGGGCAGCTATTACTGCCGGAGCTGATCCTGATCTTCTCACTGGATATGAGTATAATGACTACCCTGTAGATGATGATATAGTTAGGAAAGTGGATAATATGGAAGTTTTAAATAACTTCCTTTCTGCCAGAAGTGTCTATTGCCGTATAGGTGTTGTAGCAGATCCTAATGATGAAAGAATTCCGTTTGTTTATGCTGCTTCTGATTTTAAAAATATCACTTTCGGAGTTGTAGTTAATGGTACGATGGTTACTACATCTATATCTCTAAGTGGTTCTACTGGATATTGGTATAATATAGCTACTTCGGCTTTATCAGGTAATTATCTATTTTGTTGTAGTGGATCTTCTTCAAATGCTAATACGCAATTTAGAGTATATAAATTAAATACATCCAATAATACTCTTACTGCTATAGCTGCTTATACTGGTAGTAATTTTAAATACCCAAGAAGTTTTTCTTATGCAGAGAAGATTGGTAATTATCACTATGCGTATTTTGATGTTGGAGGAACGTATAGGTATGTAGCTAGATTATATGTAAATGAGACTAATGATTCAAGTTCTTATGATAAAGGTGCAGATGTTAGTCCTACTATGTATTCACAGGTTCTTACTAAAGAATCTAATGGTAATTATGCTACATTTGCCAAAGCAGAAACTGATAATAGGTATATAAGAATTAGTAGTAATTGGGACTATCATTCTACTCAAACATCAAGTCTTTCTTTATCATACACTCCAATATCTGAATTTTTTGTTAGATGCTTAACATACGGAAGCAATAAGTGTATAAGTGTAGGACAATCTGCTACTCTTAAATATCCTTGTTTATGTGAGATATATAGTGGTACTATAGTAAAGAATTTTGGAAACGTTGGGATACAGCCAGAATTAATTAATTATAAAGGAGATATATGGTGGACAGAACTAAATAGCTCTGGAAATACGTATAAAAAATTAACGTAAGTGTATAACAATTAAACACTGTATTAATAAATGGCTAATGAATTTATTACAGAAACTGACTTAGATAGCTTGTTTACCAAAACAGCTCCTACAAAAGCAGATACTATTCAGGGGGGGGGGGATGTTGATACAGTCAGGACTTAGTAACTTTAATACTGGTAATATGACTGCAGTAGTATCTTTTCCGAAAACATTTCCTACCAAGTGCTGTATGGTACAACTTACTCCTAACAACTATTACGGCCACTGGGCCAAAGGAGATGTTTTAACTATCAAATCTTTCTCAAATTCCTCACTTACGGTGGAATTAGTAGGAACTGCTCCAGTAAATAACAGAACTGAGTTTTTCTGGCTGGCAATAGGATATTAACAGCTTAAACACTTTAAATCAGATAGCTATGACAATGACAGGAATTGATTTTAAAATGCGGAGAGGCCTTATATGGCTCTCAGAAAATGGTAAGGATATCAGGGAATCTGTTGAAGAAATCCTTTCTGAGGCAAAATCTGCGAATACTGAACTTACGCAGATTACAGGATCTTTGGCATCTGTAGAAACAGATGTGGCAGAAATTGCCGATACTGCCACTGATACCAAAAATAATACAGATACCATGAAGACCTCACTGACTTCATTGGATACTAAGGTCGGACAGACCAACACAAAACTGGATACTGTTATTTCAAAACTTGATACCTTGAATACCAGTATCACATCCCTGGCTGCCAAAATAGAAGCTGTTACTTCTGCTGTAAATACTCAGGGGGCAGCTATTGTGTCTGCTATACAGAGTACAGGAGGGGGGGCATAGGACATAAAATCTGTTTAGATTTATTTGTTATATCTGTGTAATGTATTATATTTGTCATAATAAATAAATGTGATGTATGTCTGTCAGCTCTAAAATACTGGTAATATTTCTGGTCCTTACGGGACTTATAGCTGTTATAGCTGTTAAGGACCATAAGATAAAGAAATTATCAGATATTGTTTCGAGGCAGGAGGTTAACCTGAAGGCTTATGATTCAGAGAACAGTCTACTGGAATCTGAGAACAGGGCTTTCAGATATACTATACAGGAGTATAAGTACAGACATGACTCTGTTCTGTTTAAGCTTCGTCAGATCCAGGAGGAGCTGGGGATAAAGGATTCGAAGCTTAAACAGGTTCAGTACTTGCTGACACAGTCTGCACGTACTGATACTGTTTTTATGGCAGATACAATATTTAGTGATAGTTTCGTCGAAGCTGACACTGTGATAGGTGATAAGTGGTTTTCTGTAAGATTAGGATTACATTATCCTAATCTTATTTCAATATCCCCTTCATTTGTAAGTGAACTGAGTATATTTACAAGTGCCAGAAAAGAGACTATTAATAAAAGGAAGAAGTTTTTCCTATGGAGATTATTTCAGAAAAAACATACTGTTCTCATCACAGATATATATGACAGTAATCCATATTCCTCTGTTAAGAAAAGTAAGTTTATAGAAATAGTTGACTAACCTGTATGTGTACAAGAAAAGAATTATATCAGATAATGGTTATGGAAACTGAAGTTACTTTAGCTCTCATAGGATTTGCTACTTCTATCACCTCAGGAATTATTTCCTACAGGGCAGGGAAGGGGTCCAGGAGACGGGATAATGCAGAGGCATCGGCGGCTGAATATGAGTCCCTGAATAAAATGAGGGAATTCTATACTCAGACACTTGAAGCTGTAAATTCCCGTATGGAAGAACTGAGTGCCCATGACAAGAACAGCCGTAAGAAGAAATATATTCTCAGGTCTATTATAGACTGGCTGTCAGGAATTGCTTGTAAGGACACCCACTGTGATAAGAGAGTTTCCCTGTCACAGACTGAGATCGATGCTATCACTAATGAATCCAGTATAGTAGAATTTAATATCAAACAGGATGGAGATAAAAGTAGAGAGGACATTTCTGGGCAGTGATTATACTGTCGGGAAAATGTATATTGACGGTGAATATTTCAGTGATACCCTGGAGGATACTGTACGTGACCTTACAAGGGAAAAGAAAGTATATGGTAAGACGGCTATTCCTGCCGGAAGGTATGAGGTAATACTCAATTATTCCCCAAAGTTTAAGAAAGAGTTGCCAAGGCTTCTTAATGTCCCTCATTTCGATGGGATCCTGATTCATTGTTTACATCCAGACATGGAAATTCTAACTGAGAATGGGTGGCAAAACATGAGTAGCTTTACAGAATCCCCGGCTCTGAATTGCTATTCCTATAACATGGAAAGTAATAAGATAGAATTAGTGCCTGTAGAGGAGTTTATTCATAATAGGTATGACGGTCCTATGTATTGTAATGAGGGTAAGAGGGTTAACTACGCTGTTACAGATAAACATAAAATGTTTGTAGGAAATGCTCTGCATAATGGGAGTGTTAAATATTCTTTGAAAGAAGCCTGTTCCCTTCTTAAGGAAAATTATTTTATCACATCCGGGACTAAGGATGGAGAAGATATTACTTCATCCCAGAAGCTGTTATATAGACTTATTATGGCCGTACAGGCTGATGGATATATATTGAATTGGAGTTCCTCATCTTCTCAGGTAAGATTTCATTTTAATAAAATACGAAAGATAGATAGGGTAATTTCTATACTGGATGAATTGGGGGCCTCTTATACATCATTTGTAGATTGTGAGAGGAAAACACATATTTGTCTCTCTTCTGATATATCCAATTATATAGCAGAAGTAATGAATCCAAACAGGTACTTATTTAATTATAAGGAACTGCCTATAGAGTTGCTGAATCTCTCATCATCTGTTCTAAAAGATCTTCTTATAGAGTATTTGTTTTTTGATGGAAGATGGGAAAATTATTTAAAGAATAATAAGAGTATGACTATCACGTCTGTAAATACTAATACCTTGAATATATTACAGGCAATGGCTACTCTCTCAGGAATGAGATCATATATAAAACCATCAAAAGGGACCTTTGATCTTATTCTATATGAAAACCAGGAGGTAGTAGTTCCATCTAATGATACATATACTACCAAGGATTATCATGGATCTGTGTGGTGTATCAGGAATAGGAATCATACTCTTGTTGTTAGAATGAACAATAGACCTATGATTATAGGAAACTGCGGTGTCACCCCTGAGCATACTGAAGGGTGTATCCTTATAGGTGAAAACAAGGTAAAAGGGCAGGTTCTTAATGGCAGGTATTATCAACAGGTTCTGGTGGACAGGTTTGCCAAAGAGAGACAGGAAGGCAAGAAATCATATATCACTATTACAAATGGATAATACAATAATCGTCAGATGCAGCTGGCACTACCAGCTTTTCATATCAGAAGTAAGATTACGTGAATTAGCTGGCCTTGAATATCTATGGTAAAAGTATTATATGTAAAGGCTGCCGGATGCAGGAGAAGGGTCCCTCCTGTCCATACCTGTAAGATAAGGTAGCCACCCAGGGCCAGGAGAGTGGATTTTTAGAAGAAATTGTTTAATTTAAAATTGAAATACTATGGGAAGAGCAAAACCTTTAGTTGGACAAGCAGGACCAGGATCTAAGAAATCTGCTGCCAAAAGAAGAAAAAAGTCAA
>NFZJ01008369.1_pt1 | contig 19636 bp, 20 predicted proteins | sample 1095371 | NCBI WGS metagenome assembly NFZJ01 (sample SAMN05181837, study PRJNA323583) | gut metagenome | isolation source: feces | host: Rattus norvegicus | place: Malaysia | collected 2013
TACCTGTTCAGGCTGAGCCTGTGTTGTCTGTTCCTGCTTCTTTGCCATTGTTTCCTCCTCTTTTGTTTGACTGTTTTTCTGATTGTTTGCCTTCGGTACGATTTCATAGCGTTTCAGAAATTCCTTTACCGCGTCTGTCTTCTTGCCTTCGGCCAGGTCCTTGAGAGCCTGTTTGTTCTGCTTGTAATCGTTGAAGGTCATGCGGATAAGCCTGAAATGCGTAGGCTCTTTCAGCTGACTCCAGAAATTCTTGATGAAATTTTCGAGAATACTCGAATTCTTGTCGAATTTCAGGAATGAGTTCTCATTCTTCTCTTCCGGTGCAACCGTCTGATAATTGCCTTTCTCGTCTGCCTTGCTGACCACTCCCAAACCCTCCTTGGGGTCGTTCTTGTTATGTACCAGCAAAAGCTCGTCAATTTGTTCCACATAAGGCTTTTCCGGTTTTTTTGTCCGGCCTTGCCTTTTTTCCTTGTCAGGACTGTTTTCTTGTGCCATAATCTTTTGTTTTGAGTGACTACTTGATTTGTTTCACAGTCCAAATGTAAGATGATAAATTGAGTAAACATCTGATTTACAAACGGATGGCATTAGATGTCATCAGGTATCATCAGATGTCATATCGGAGATAGGAAAGAACGTAGAAACAGCAGAGAAAAAAGGATGAAAAGAAATAGGAAGAGTTGGAATAAAAGCATAGCGAAGCCACCAGACTATGCAGATCGGAGGGAGTTGAAATCCCTGTCTTATTTCGGGATTTGATAAGCAGACTATGTTTTATTATTTGGGAAGGTGGATTTTCACAGTATTTGTGAGGTTATATATGAAATATAAGGATAGCCGCCTTTAGTTTACGGCTATGCGTCACGTCGGTCGCAGTTAATCCCTGTAATCTTTCCCTTAATTCTAATCCGTTTGCCGCCGCATTCTTTTTCAGGTGAATTTTCATGGCGATAGCCATAAAGAAAATTCTCCTGAAAAAAGGAATAAATGCGGCTGGCAAATCAGGATTGGGATTTATCTTTGATGGAAGGGATAACTGGTTAATTATAATAATTGAATCTGAATTCATTTAGGGTATAACAAGTGTAATGTTTGAATACTTTACCATATACCATGGGAGTTGAAGACCTAAGCTATAAATTATTTCACTCATAGATTCAGAGTTTGACAGGACATACACATGGCAGTTAAAGCTATTAGGATAATAAAGCAAGTTGCGGAGTAAAACAAGAGTGGAATATCTACTTAACTGGAGCACAGAAAAGATTACAATTCGTTTAAATAATGTCACTAAAGTTGCTTAAGGTCAGGTGGTCTTATAAACTATTTAGTAATGAATTATACTGCTATTTTTTTCAACTAAATTTTATACATTGATTTGTAAGCGATATTCACTGGGCGTTCGTTTTGTTATTTTCTCAAATTGAGTGATAAAATGTGGTACAAAATTATATCCGGATTCATAAGCAATCTGTGCAACCGTAAGATTGGAATAAGCCAATAATTTGCAGGCGTGTTCGATACGTATCTCGGCAAGGCATTGGAAAATGCTCTTATCCGTTCGTTGTTTGAAATATCTACAAAGAGCTGATGGATTTTGTTTTACGTAGTCTGCAATTTCTTTCAACGAGATTTTATCTTTGAAATGGTTAAAAAGATAAGTATATACACGATTAACAGGTTCATTGGTTTCCTTTAAAAGATTAGAGCTATTGTATGCTATGTCTGAAAGAATATTTGTATTCTTGCATTGGCATAACCGTTCCAGAATTTGAAAAAGATGGATTAATCGTACAGTGTGCTCGACTTTTTCCAGTTCTTCAAACAGCTGTAGCAACTCTTCATATAAGTTCTTGTCAAGGAAGTGTATTCCATACTGGCTTTTCTGCAATAATTCATATATAGGTAGATAATCTGGTAATTTATCTATAGATAAAGGAAATATTGTAGGATGAAATTGTAGTGCGATTCCAGAACTTTTTTCCAATCCTGCATCAGGATTTAATTTTGCATTACATAAATGCAAATGGGGAACATTGCTTCCTATCATAACAACGTCTCCTTCCTTATAATTTCTAACACCTTCCCCCACGAATTGCTTGCCATTTCCATGCGTAAACAGCATGATTTCGTATTCGGCATGTTTGTGTCGTGGTAATACGAATTTAGGGTATACGATACGACTACATAATGTAGTCCTTTCGTGAATGATCTTTCGTTCTAGTATAGCCATATTGTATGATTTAATTAGGATTGCAAATATAATAAAACATATCGCAAATATACTATAATTCCATATCAAAAAAACACCATAATTTTGCTGCATCAATATAAAACTATAACAATTTGCTTATGAACCATATAGCTGTCAATATAGGAGAAGTCTTAGGGGATATGTATCCCAACAGGCAAATGATAGGTGAAGTACTTGCCAATTCGGCTTATGTAATTTTGCTGTATAGTAATACCATAAGAATTGAAATATAAAGTCACACATTAAAGAAAGTTATGGAAAAACAAACTATAAAATTGATTGCATCTGACATGGACGGGACTCTTTTGGATTCTACGGGCAGGCTGCATCCTGATTTTTTTTCAGTATTTGAGAATTTAAAAGATAAGGGTATTACGTTTGTAGCAGCAAGCGGCAGGCAATACTACAATTTACTTAAACTTTTCAGTAAAGTAAAGGACGATATTATTTTTATTGCAGAAAACGGAACTTATGTGGCCTCAAAATCAAAAGAATTATTGGTTGTCGATATTCCCATAGAAGAGATACGTAAAGTTGTTCGGGAAATAAGAAATATAAAGGGGGCATATCCTGTATTATGCGGTAAGAATAAGGCATATATAGAAGATGAATACATTGAATTTGTAAGGCAAGCCCGTACTTATTATGAACGGTGTGAAATCGTACCGGATTTATTGGAAATTACTGATGATGTGTTTCTCAAAATAGCGATATATGACTTCAACGGCTCCTCTGCAAACAGTTATCCTGTTTTGCAACATTTCAACGAGTCTCTAAAAGTAGTGGTATCAGGGCAGAACTGGCTTGATATAAGTCATCGTGATGCAAATAAAGGCAATGCACTGAAGTTTATCCAGAACTATCTCTCTGTGAAGGCAGAAGAATGCATGGCTTTTGGCGATCAGATGAACGATGCAGAAATGCTACAAACTGTATCTTATAGTTACTGTATGGCAAATTCTGCTACTGAATTAAAAAGTTTCGCACGTTATGTGGCTCCGTCAAATGATGAAGACGGTGTTTTGCATATAATCAAAAAAATCATTCTTAAATAAATATACGTATGGATATAAAATCAAAAGTCTCAGGTATTCAACATGTCGGTATTCCTACCAATGACATGCAAAAGAGTATACACTTTTATAAAGACCTTGGATTTGAAGTAATATGGCAGACTGTCAATGAACAAAACGGTGAGTCCGTGAGCTTTTTACGGTTGGGAAATCTAACCATGGAGATTTATGAGAACAAGCAGGCTGTAATGAAACCTGGTGCAATAGATCACATAGCCTTGGATGTGACAGATATCGATTCCATATTTTCAATAATGAAAAGTTCCAGTTACCAATGTTTGGATGAGCATGTCCAATTTTTGCCATTTTGGGAACATGGAGTTCGGTTTTTCACAATAATCGGTCCAAACAAGGAAAAAATTGAATTCTGTGAGAGAAAACTATCAAAAGAGGAATAAAGCAATGGAAAATAACAGCTTGTTGGCAGCATTCGGAAACAGTGCTGCAAGAGTAAAGAATGCCATTTCTGCTATTAGAGCAGGTAGAGGCGTGTTGTTGGTTGACGATGAGAACAGAGAGAATGAAGGCGATCTCATTTTCCCCGCACAGACAATTTCTGAAAAAGATATGGCGTGTATGATACGCCATTGCAGTGGTATAGTCTGTCTGTGTCTTACACAAGAAAAAGCTGCAGAACTCAGTCTGCCGCTTATGGTAAAACATAATACCAGCACTTATGGAACAGCTTTTACTATTTCTATAGAAGCGGCTGAAGGAGTAACAACCGGGGTGTCGGCCGCAGACCGTGTAAAAACTATAAAAGCCGCCATAGCAGAAAAAGCGACGCCTCAATCACTCCATAGTCCGGGGCATGTATTCCCGTTAATTGCCCGTCCAGGAGGTGTGAAAGAGCGAGGAGGGCATACCGAAGGAAGCGTAGAACTTATGAAATTGGCTGGTTTTCAGCCTTACGCAGTGTTATGTGAACTTACCAATGATGATGGTACAATGGCAAAGTTGCCTGAAATAATTGAATTTAGTAAACTTTATAATTATCCTGTTATGAGTATCAACGATTTGAAAAATTACAATCCAGCTCCCGACTTTCTTCCAGAGCTGGTAGGCTCTTTTGCAAAACCTGCTGCAGAAAACCCGACAGTGGCAATCATGGAGGCTGCATTCCGCCATCACAGTATGCACTATCGTTACATCAACTGCGAGGTGGGACCAGACAGATTGGAAGCAGCCGTTGCAGGAGCTAAAGCGATGGGTTGGAGAGGTTTTAACTGCTCTATTCCCAATAAGGTAGAAGTTATCAAATACCTTGATGAATTAGGTGAATCCGCTCGTATTATAGGTGCTGTCAATACGGTCATCATTGAAAAAGATGGAAAGACGCGAGGAGAAAATACGGATGGTAAAGGTTTTGTAAAGGCAATATCGGAAGTAACATCCATAGAGAGGAAGAAACTGGTGGTGTTCGGTGCAGGTGGTGCGGCACGTGCTATTTGTGTGGAAATGGCATTGGCCGGAGCTTCCGAAATAACGGTATTGAACATAGATGAAACAGGAAAGGTGCTGGCCGATTTGCTAAACCGGGAGACTCCGGCTAAAGCGTCGTTCATTCTATGGGATCACAAATTCAATATCCCAGCTGATACGGATATAGTTATTAACGCTACATCAGTTGGTTTATATCCTAACGTGGAACAACGATTGAATATCAATGTTGACACATTAAAATCTCACATGATTGTTGCCGACTGCATTCCTAATCCGGCATATACGCATTTTGTAAAAGATGCGACAAGTAAAGGTTGTAGGCATGTACTTCCTGGTATGAATATGTTGGTAAATCAGGCGGTTATTGCCCTTAAATATTGGACTGGTGAAGATGTGGATGCCGAAGTGATGAGACAAGAATTGAAACGGGTTCTCGGACTATAAACAAGGTAGCTTATGGATTTATCAATATGGATTCAAACCCCCACGGACTGGGGAATGCTTTTTATGTCAGCTTTCATAATCGGTATGTCAAAAACGGGTATTCAGGGTTTAAGTCTAATCTCTGTGCCCCTTATGGCACTTACATTCGGAGCAAAACCTTCGACAGGTTTGATTTTGCCTATATTATGTACAGCTGATTTGGTAGCTGTACTTTATTATCGGCGCATTGCGGAATGGAAATACGTATTCAAACTTCTTCCAACAGCTTTGATGGGTTTTGTATTGGCTTTGTTGGTGGATAAGATTGTGCCTCCTGACGGGTTCAAGCATCTGATGGGAGGATGTCTTGTAATAGTAATGCTTGTCATGTTTTGGTCAGAACGGAACGGAAAAGAAAACAGACTTTCTTCTTGTTGGTGGTATGGTCCGCTTTTCGGACTTTTGGGCGGTTTTACCACGATGATAGGAAATGCCGCAGGACCGGTAATGGCCATATACCTTTTGTCGGTAAAGATGCCTAAGTATAGTTTCATCGGAACAAATGCATGGTTCTTTCTCGTCATAAACTATCTGAAAATTCCAGTACAGATATTGGCGTGGGACAATATCACGAAACAGTCTCTTATATTGGATGCCTGTACCATTCCTTTTATTCTATTGGGGGGGGTGGCCGGAATCATTTTGATAAAGCGATTGCCGGAAAGAGGTTTTCGCAACTTTACAACAGCTGTTACCAGTTTGTCTGTACTTATGTTGTTTATATAATTTCAAAAAACATTTATCGTATGGAATATCGTAAATTAAACGGTTCGGGATTATTTGTTCCGACACTGACATTGGGAACGGGAACATTCGGTGGCTCTCACGGTTTCGAGGGTTGGGGACATACCGGAGTAAATACAGCAACGCGTATGATCGATATGTGCTTGGACGCAGGATTGAATATGTTCGATACTGCCGATATGTATTCCCGTGGGCTTGCAGAAGAAATTTTGGGCAAAGCTATTGCTGGCAAAAGGAACAGGCTGCTCATCGCTACCAAAGGGACTTTCCCGATGGGTGAAAGCCGGAACGAAGAAGGTTCGTCACGTTTTCATCTCATTGAGGCTTGCGAAGCGAGTTTACGTCGTCTCGGTACAGACCATATTGACCTTTATTATATTCACGGATTTGACCGAAATACTCCAGTGGAAGAAACCTTGCGTGCATTGGACGATTTGGTAACGAAAGGCAAGATACGTTATATCGGTTGCTCCAACTTCTCAGGTTGGCAGCTGATGAAATCACTCTCTATATCTGAGCGTCGCAACTGGACTCGGTATATAGCACATCAGGTTTATTATTCATTGCTAAACCGTGATTTCGAGTGGGAACTGATGCCGCTGGCTCTTGACCAACAAGTAGGTACTATAGTGTGGAGTCCATTAGCAGCAGGAAGGTTGGGCGGCCGTTATCGTCGTAACAATCCCATACCGCAAGATGGCAGGGTGGCGCGTGGCGGAGCTCCCGTAAGAGATAATGTCGTTTCTTATGACCGCTTGTATGACATTGTAGATGTACTGGACGAACTTTCCGCAGAGACAGGTAAAACCGTAGCGCAAATAGCCTTGAACTGGTTGCTGCAACGTCCTACTGTATGCAGCTTGGTTATAGGAGCCAGTTCCGAAGAACAGCTGCGGCAGAACCTCGGTGCAGTTGACTGGAAACTCACACCTGAACAGGTCAGCCGTTTGGATACCGCCAGCCGCACGGAAAAGCCTTACCCTTATTGGCATCAAGACCAGCGTCCGGAACTTTCATCTCAATTGTTTTAAGCTTCCGCAGCCATGAAAAGATTTAGTTTATTCATCTTGCTGTTTGCCGGATTATTTTTCATTTCGGCAAACGCACAAAAACAGCCGTCCATGTACATATACAAACAAATGGGCAACAGATATGTTGTCAGTATCAACAACCACGAAGAGATAGTCAAAGCTTTAGTATCTTTCTGTCATGAAATGAAAATTGAGTCGGGAGTTATATCGGGCATTGGAGCAATCAATGAGCTGACACTCCGATTCTTTAATCCCGATACCAAAAGGTATGAGGACAAGACTTTTCACGAACAGATGGAGATAGCCAATCTTACCGGAAATATTTCCACGCTGGATGGAAAAGTGTACCTACACTTGCACATTACTGTGGGACGCCGCGACTGTTCAGCCTTGGCAGGACACCTGCTTGCCGCTACACTGAGTGGGGCAGGTGAATTTGTAGTGGAGGATTATGGCGAACAGGTAAGTCGCGTGTACAATCCAGACTTGGGGCTGAATGTGTATGATTTTGAAGAATATAACGAACATTAAAGAATATGTTGTATGAGACAAGTAATATGGATATTAATCGCATTTGTGTCGGTCTGTACCGGATTTTATGGATGTCATCATTTGCAGGCGACAGAAACGCAGACAGTCAACAGTGGAGAAGAACGATTGGAAATCTCTTTCAGATTTCATCGTGGCGGTATAGCCTCAAGCCAATATGCTATTTGGATAGAAGATGAATCCGGGAGGTTGGTACGAACCCTTTATGCCACATCATTTACCGTGGAAGGCGGATATGAATACCGGAAAGATGCCATTCCGCTGTGGGTTGGCAAGGCTAGGCCACAAATGATGACTTCCGCACAGGTGGATGCCATAACGGGAGCGACACCACAGAATGGGAACCTGACCTATCAATGGGATGGAACGGATGATAAGGGCAATTGTCTTCCACCTGGAATCTATAAGTTCTTCGTCGAAGGTACACTGTATTGGAAAAGCAGAGTCTTATATTCTGGTAAACTGCATTGGGGAAACAAAGTTTCCGATTCCATATCCGTTGAAGTCAGGTATTTCAATCAATCCAGTACCAATGAGAATATGATTACAGAATTAAAAGCATACCATATTAACAAATGAGGATGAAATATCTCTATATATGTGTATGGGAACTTTCATATTGATAAATTTCATGACAGGAATAGCTTTTGAATTACTGGTACTGTATTGTTTCTTGAGCTACTTTGGGTTATAGGATTTTATATTATACGTTTAAACATACAATAGTAGCTATTTTATTATTGCAGCCATTATAATGCCTATACCGTATATATTTGCACTTATGCTGATGTATTGCTGATTTGGTTGTTGATTAAATAAACATTTATGTTGTAAAGGATAAATCATATCATTAGAATGAGCAGTTTGTTACGTAAAAAAATATTTCTGGGCTATATTATCATAACAGCTATAGTTTTATTTCTGACTGTTGTAATGGTCAACGAGCGTTTCCGCTTTCGAAGATTTGATGACGTTATAAATGAAACGAATTATGCCCGTGAAAATATCCATAAGGCTCATTTGTATATTACCAGGTTGGCAACCTTAGGCGAATCAGTTATTGCATGGGATGAATCAGATTATAACAGATACCATTATCAGCGTCTTAAAACAGACAGTATTCTGCTTGAAATAAAATCCGGGTGTAGAAATTTCTTACATCTTTCTCAAATAGACTCTTTACGGGTACTGCTTGAGACGAAAGAGACACACCTGTTCAGGATAATGAAAGCTGTTCAATCCTGGGAGAAGTCCGACAGTATTCTTGCTAATGAACTACCTGTAATAGCTACACAGTCGGTTAGGATGAAGACAATAACGCAGAAAAAGAAAGGAATTGCCGGGCTGTTTGGAAAGAAAGAGACGGTACAAGTTCCATATATGACAAATAAAATACGGGACTTCAATGAAAGATTGACCTCTGCCAGAGATTGGCGGAACAATCAGATGGAAGTGTATGCAGACAGTCTGCGTTTACAGAACAGGCTGTTAAACCATAAGTTATATGATTTTGTTTCTTCTCTTGATAACCAAATACACCATTCATTTACAGAACAGTATCTGGAAATAACGGAGACAAGATGGAAATCTTTCCGACTGTTTGCTATAGTGATAAGTATTGTTATCGTTCTGTTTGTTATTTCTTTTTTCATTATACTATCTGATTTACGTAAGGAAGAAAAGATAAAAGTTAAACTACAGCAATCCGTTCAGGAAAATGAGGATTTGCTTGAAATGCGCAAAAGAATAATTCTGACCGTTTCTCACGATATACGTGGTCCTCTCGGTAATATTCATAACTGTGCTGATTTGGCTTCCCAAACACGGGAGAAAAAGAAACGCGAACCATATTTGGAGGATATACGCCATTCCTGTCATCATATCCTGCATTTGGTTAATGACCTGATGGATGCCTATCGGATAAATGAAGCCGGTGATTTGCGTAACGACACGCCATTTTATCTTGACCGTTTCCTGCAACGCATCTCAGACGAGTTCTCCCGCAAGGCTGTTGCAAAGGCCTTATATCTTCAATCTGAACATCAAAATTCATCTTTTGTTGTAAAGGGCGATGCAGATAAGTTGGAGCAGGTACTGGCCAATCTACTGACCAATGCCATCAAGTTTACTCCATCAGGAACCATAAGTTTTTATTCAAAATATTTGGAAGGAAAACTGCACATTGAAATCAGAGATACCGGTATCGGAATGGATGAGGAAACGCAGAAAAGAATATTTGCCCCCTTTGAGCGTGCCGCACAGAATGTCAATTCTGAGGGTTTTGGTTTAGGCCTTTTCCTGACAAAGGGATTGGTCAAAGTCCTGAATGGTATTATAGCTGTGGAAAGCGCACCGGGAAAGGGAAGCATTTTCAGGCTTGAGATTCCTTTACCTGAAACGGACGAACTTGTGGAAGAGGACAAGCCTGATAGTGATTCAATAACTATTTTACCGAAGAATGTGCTTGTTGTGGATGATGATCCTATATTGTTAAAAATAGCGGAGGACATGCTTGGACGTAAGGGAGTTTCCTGCACAACCTGTATGAATTTTCAGGAAGTCGTAGCTGCTCTTGGGAAATCGGATTATGATATTGTTTTGACAGATGTACAAATGCCAGATACTGACGGGTTCGCTCTGTTAAGATTGCTCCGAAATTCAGATATTGGAAATTCAAGAACCATTCCAGTTGCGGTTATGACTGCCCGAGGAGATGGTAATAGCGGAATCTATGAAAAAGAAGGATTTGCGGGTTGCATTCATAAGCCGTTCAACATCCATGCATTACTTACTTTTTTATCAACCATTATGTCTCAAATAAAAGTCTCTCAAACTGGAGATTTTAACTTCTCTTGTCTGTTGGATAATACAGATGATTATGGACATATGCTGTCTCTTGTTCTCATAGAATCAAGAAAAGAAATTGAAGAACTTACAACAGCCATAAAGACAATCAATCGAGAAAGTATTAGAAAAACAATACATCGAATGATGCCTGTATGGGAAATGCTTGCAAAGGAACAGTTGTTGCGTGATTTTCAAGAAAAGTTACACGATATGGATATTAGTGATGATGTTATTTGTGAAAATGCTATCCAGATTATAGAGTGGATTGAAAAATTAATTAATGAAACAGAAAATGAACTGAAAAAATATGAAAATTCTGATAGTTGAAGACAATATGATACTTTGCGGAATGATTGAAAAATGGCTGCAGAAGGCCGGTTACGAAGTATTGACAGCTATAGATGAACCCGGTGCACGTAGTATTCTGAAGAAAAACGAAATCAGTCTGGTATTGGGAGACGTGCGCCTGCCGGAAGGTGACGGTATCAGCCTTTTGGAATGGATGATGCGTTCTAAGATGGAAGTTCCATTTATTGTCATGACAGATTATGCCTGTATCACGGATGCAGTCCGTGCTATCAAACTCGGTGCTAAGGATTATTTGCAAAAGCCTGTTCATCAAGAGCAATTGATAGAATTAGTACATAGTATGCTTAAGCAGCCTGTTATTGTACGTAAAGAACGTTCTTTTGTTGAACGTACCAGTGAAGCTGCCAAAAAAGCCGCTTCACTGGCTCGTCGTGTGGCACCTTCGGAACTTTCAGTCCTGATACTCGGTCCGAGCGGAAGCGGTAAGGAAGTGATAGCCCAGATGATACACCGTTATAGTGACAGACGTGAGAAGCCTTTTGTTGCCGTCAATTGTGGAAGCATACCTAACGATTTGCAGGCTTCTGAATTTTTCGGTGCAGTCAAAGGAGCTTTTACAGGAGCTGTTGCTGATAGGAAAGGACATTTTGAGACAGCCAATGGAGGAACCTTATTCCTGGATGAAGTCGGTAATATGCCGTATTCCATGCAGATTCTTCTTCTGCGTGTCCTTCAGGAAAAGGAGTTTAATCCGGTAGGAAGTGATAAAGTGAAACATACGGATGTACGTATTATTTCTGCTACCTGACGATAGCGCTGAATCGGTACCATGCGTAGCACTGTAATCGGTACCATTGTAGCGCTGCAATCGGTACCGTCATGACGCTGCAAACGGTACCGCATTCAGTTCTGTAAGATTCTTTGCAAATGTATATTATTTTTTCTTTCGCTGTCTCATAGACTCGCCTTTTAACTCAATTTTATTAGCGTTGGCCACGAGACGGTCCATAATGGCATCCGCCAAGGTTGGATCTCCTATGTAATCATACCATTTTGAGATAGGAAGCTGTGATGCGATGATCATTGACTTTCGTTCATATCTCTCTTCCAGGATCTGAAGCAGAGCCAACCTAGTATTGGTGTCCATCGGCTGCAGACCGAAGTCGTCCAATATAATCAGGTCATTCTTCTCCAAGGAAGTAATCATCTTGAGGAAGGTGTTGTCCAGTTTGGACAGTGTGATTTTCTCGATGAACCGGTTCATATTAAGATAGACGGTTCTGAAGCCCAAGGTGCAGGCTTGTCTGCCAATGGCGCATGCCAGGAAGGTCTTTCCACAGCCGCATTTACCTTGTATCAGCAGATTCTCATGTCTGCGTATGAAGGAACAGTCGGCCAGTGCAGCCAGCTGTTCAGTTGTAATGTTGCGTTCTGCCCCACAGGCAACATCCTCAATCATGGCACTGTAGCGGAGTTTGCTGGTTTTGAGGAACATTTCTGTTTTACGTTCCTTCCTTTCCAGTATTTCTGCTTCTACCATCTTGGCTATGGCAAAATCAAATGAGGGACGGCTTTGCACCGGAAGAGTCATCAGGGATTCCAGCGTATTCGCCATTCCCCTCAGTTTCAACTCCTTGAGTTGTATGACGGTTTCTTGTGTATTCATATAAATAAGAGTTTAAATGTTGGAAAACGCTTCTGCACCCCGTACATATTCATTGGTGGGGATGCAGCATACATTGGGTCGGTTTTCAGCTTTATCCAGATTGTTCTGAAGGATATTCTTGAGCATGCTGTAAGTTACGGTTCCGCTTTCAGACACACGCTTGCAGGCATTCTCAAGCCTTTCCTTACCATATTTTTTACGCAAGGACAATATACCTTCGCAAGAGCGGTAGGCATGGCTTACGTACTTCGGTGAAGCCAATACCTTTTCTACGGCTTTCAGTGTATACATGCCGATAACCTCTGCCTCTTCCAGGTAAAAGGCGGCATTCCGTCCTTTGCTGTGCTGGTATTCCAGATGATTCTCAGGCATGTGCGCGTCCTCTGTAGAACGTCCGGCTATGAAGCTTCTTTTATGCAGGGCTATTCGTTGGGTGTTCAGATATACTTCCACGGTTTCTGTATCCCAGACCACGGTTACTCTTTGTCCTACATAAATGTATGGGACGCTGTAAAGATGCCGTTCTTCAAGCCGTCCTACGGTGACATGGTAATCACCGGTTAGTTTCACTTCCTTGCGGTAACGGAAGCGGAAAGGGGTGATGGGGAGCGGCCCAAGACAGCCTTGTTCTTCGGCTTCAAACACACTCCTGCGGCTTTTTCCGGTAGTTCTGGAAGGACGGTCATTAAACTTGTCTGTCAGTTCAAAGATACGGCTGTTGAGCTCATCCAAAGAATGGAACACTTCATGCCGGATGGCAGCATATATAAACTGGTAGAACTTGTATACGATTCCTTCTACAGGACCTTTGTCACGTGGCTTCCGTACACGGCAAGCCTCCAGGGTAGTATTGTAGTAGCTTGACCATTCCAGCGCAGCATTGTTGAATGTAGGCTCGTAACGGTCTGACTTTTTCACCCATTGGGTCATGTTGTCGCTCTTGCACACTTCAGGACATCCTCCAAAATAGGTTATGGCATCCGACAAGCCACTGAAAAAGTATTCCATGCTTGCATGATACATGGCTTTGGCATAGCCCATACCGCTGAACGGCAGCATACAGCAGAGGACAACTACGGGTATATGCTCCTGGATTTTCCGGTCTGCAACATAGAGCTTGTCACCAGCAAAATCAATCTGCATCTCACAGCCTGGGATGTAAGTGTTGTGGTAAGACAGGTTGTTGGCATACTGATAATCACGGATATGCTTCTTGAACTGCGTGTACGCATAGCCGTTGGGATGCTCCTTGAGATATTCCTCGTGTAGCAACTGTATGGTCAGGTGGCGGTGTCTGGCAAGGTCTTCCGCATAGTCTGGCAACAGCTCTTTCAACTCGTTTTTCTGTTCAGAAGGTTTGGGAGTTGGTGGAGACTGCAGCAGACTGTGGATTTGCTCTTCACTCATCCGGCCTATTGTGCCGTAATCAACTTTGGCTTCATCAGCCAACTTCTTGTAGCGGTTTAAGACTCCACGGCCTATGTGCAGTTGTGCACATATTTCCCGTTGAGGAGTGGAAGCCGACAGCATTTGAAATGCTCTTTTTAATTTTACCATATTCAACGTTCTGTTTGCCATATCTTAAAGGGTATTGGTTGATCGGACCTTTAAGATATGAAGTTTATACTAAACTACAGAACTGAACTAAATTGTCAATCTTTTTGCTGGTACCGATTCATGCGCTACGTTGGTACCGATTGGAGCGCTGAGATGGTACCGATTCGTCCGCTATAGCGGTACCGATTCATGCGCTATGATGGTACCGTTTCGCCGATACTATCAGCTACCAATGAGGATATGAAAAAAGCGGTGGAGGAAGGCCGCTTTCGTGAGGATTTGTATTATCGCCTTGCAGAACTGGAGATTTTACAACCACCGTTAAAAGACTGTAAAGATGAAATTTTCCTGCTTGCCGAATTTTTCAGTAAAGAACATTCCGGCAGAATCTGTGTCAAGAAAGATGGATTTACCTAAAAAGCGAAAGGATGTATGTTGAGTTATGACCGCCGAGTAACGTGCGGAAATTGAGTATAGATTCGCTCATCTTACCGACATATACTATATCTTGTTAACGACCTGATAGATGCTTGTCTGAATCTTTCGCTTCCGATGTATGTTGTATGATGAAGTTCTTGAGCGAAGTCACCACATAATTTTGGGGATTTTTTACCTTATATTTTTCTATCCGATTACGTAATGCCAATACTTCCGAACGGAATTCGTTTATTAGTTCATTAGGAAGCATATCGATTAGCATACGCACATTGGTTTCCGGTAGCTTGTATTCTGAGTGAAGAAAGTTCCATATATCAGCAGTTAAATTCTGTTGTCTACGTTTCCGTGAAATCTCCTTTCCTAATTCACTCATCTTGATGTTAAACAGTATATTGTCTGGATTTCCACGTTTTGACATTCCTTTGTATACCGGCTCGTAATCAAAAGTGAAGTCCACTTGATTCTCGCTGGCCAGCCGATTAAGATCTTCACGTATCGGATCCATAACTTCCTTGCAGAATTTACTGAATTTCGGGTACCTATCTTTCTCATAAGTTCTTACCACATCGTTCACATATTCATTCTCACGGGTTATCACACCGAGAAACTTTTTCAGTTCCACATACTCCACCAACTTTTTTGGATAATCTTTCCACCGTGAAAGATAAATGTAAATGCTCGGAGTGCGTTTTCGCTTAGAAATATGTGCTATCCTGTATATATGTTCAATATACCCTTTTCCGTTTCCGAGGTCGCACAGTTCTTTCAGGACTTTTACATCCATACTAGCTTCCACATAATTCATCCGTTTTTCTTTGTCCATAGAGCCTGTTACGGACGTAGTAGGCATTTCAATTGAGGAAAACAGGTTAGCGTACACCCGGGTATATCTCCCAAATTCATCCTTTCTGTAAAAAGTGAAAGATTTTTTCTTCAGATTATCACACGCCTCACTAAGGTATATGTAATCGCGAGGACTTACTCCAATGGAAGAAGCACTAATTCTGAACGTAATAATATTATTCTCGTTAAAATCGGTGGGGAACAGTGATACCTGTCCATCGGCACACTTATTTTTCAGAAATTCGTTAAACCTATCCTGCATTGATTTTATGATTTCTATCATAATGTTGCGCTGATAGAGCGAAAAATCAGCTCCCACCATGGCATATAGGTACGGCTGCTTGATGAACTCAACCGAGCTGAGTTCCTTAGTCAGAAAATTATTAGATTCTGATATATCTTTTTTCCGTCTCATAGGCTATCATTTTATTTTTCCGTATTTCAATACTTTGGTTAATACCTAATATTTCATACTATTAAAATTCTCTCATTTACTAATGTTATTTTATAGTACACCTTTAAATTGTATATCAACGAAACGGATTCTTTTATTAATGACCATAGCTACTCCATAATTTCTTTGATACATTATAGGTGTAGGTTTTCTTTTCATTAAACATAAATATAGTATATTCATTCTTATTTTTATTGAAATGAATAGAGGCATACTCTTTATCATATTCATAAGGAATATAAAAATAAACTACAGTCTTCCACTTAGATGAATTTTTTTCTTGCTTTATCTGTAAAATTTCTTCATTTGTAAGAAATCTGTTTGTCCAGTATTTAGTATATAATCTATCATCTCTTATATTCCTAACATTTGCTCCATTAATTGAAAACCTATTTTCATCAGCAGCTTCATTCCAAAAAAAGAATTCATTGGTAAAACCACGATAATATGAATAAGCATTTATCAAATCTTCATTTGTAACATATAATTTAGAAGGTATAGAATCAAAGATATATACTTCATCGGCATTTAGATATTTTATTGCTTCTATCAAGGTGGTAGTATCTCTTCGGGTATATCTTTTATCTGTCAATATAGCGGCTTCCCTACCATCTAATGCATTTCGTTTGATAATTTTAGCTATAGTATCACCATTGTTATTTACATATGTTGTCCGATATTGATAAGGCGTTATATGAAATTTGGTATTCACCTTAAGTGTGGATAATTCCCAATCTTTAGAATCTACCAATTCCTTCAATTCTTTCGAAATAAAATAATTAGAGGAATCACCAATAAACATGTCGTACCCTTCAATATCATAATATTGTGCAATTGACTCAGACATCATAAATATAGAATCCTTTTCTATATCTTTAAACATAGCTAAATAAGCAATCTTATTAATATCGTCTTTCTTAACCATTTGAACGATTTTTTCTCCTTTTTCACCAATAAAGGCATTATATACCTTATTTTCTTGATCACAAGAAAATAACATAGGTAAACATAATAAGATTAATAATATTCTAGTCATAATCTTCTTAAATGTAGTGATTACAAAATCTATTTTTTTAATCATTTATTGTGAGGCCTTTAAATGTAAAATACACTATATTCACCTCTATATTACTTCTCTTTTAAATACATAATAGGCCTATTTCCTCTCAATCATCATCAGCCCCCTATTAATTGATTTGAGAAGGAAATAGGCTTATATTTAATGATATTAGATGATTATTAACTAAATCCACCTTCTCCATCTTCTCCAGTACCACCACCTCCAATGCTGCTACCACCGCTGTCATCACTTCCACCGGAAGTAATACCCTTTGCCTTTTTGTAGTCAGAAAGGCTGGCATAGCTGATGCCTTCGTCCAATACTCCGGCATTTTGGAATTGAATACCTTGGAGTACACTTTCACGGAATTCCTTGCTTGGAGTGAATATGATACGTGGATTCTTAATCATTGCTCCGGCATTGAAATCGGTAATGTCTTCTACGCCGTCACTTTTAAATGAAACACGTATAGTACCTAAATCACCAACTCTTACTGTGTGTCCCTGCTGCAATTGCTGACGTGCGTGTCTTCCAAGTAGTTCAAGAGCGGCTTCCATTTCTATGGGAGCGGTTGTCGTGTTTTCCGTAGCTGCGCGTGTCATGGCTTTTACAGTCTGTGGAACTTCGCTGATAGGAATTGCATACCATTTCTTAGGTGCTGCTTTATCCTGCGGATTGATTTTCTTTACGAGTTTGTATTTGTACATACTGACCTCCTTTTTTAATTAATGGGGACTGTAACGGCAAAGTTACAATTTTATTTGAAATGACAAGGTTTTCTTATTGATTATTACATACGTTAGTCGTTGACAAATACTAACGTATGTAATGATTGATTACTAACGTATGTAATATATGGTTACATACGTTAGTCACTAAGGCATAATAAGTATATAATTGTAAATACAGAAATGCTCTATTTCTCATGTTCCTTTTCATGACATTTTGAGCATAAACATTGAAGTGTATGAAAAGCAAGAAACTCTATACCTTTAAATTCATAAGATGTATGATGTGTTACAAGATTTTTGGTAGAACCACACTTTTCACAACGATAATTGGCATTCCATTTTACTTTTGATGATATGATTTTCCAAAGAGGTGATTGAAGATATTCTCTATATAGTTTACTATTGTGTTTTTGAATTGCTTCATAATTCACATCTTCTGGTGAAAGTGCTTCTCTCTGAATTTCTTTATCTGTTATATCAATATCAGAATCTTTATTGCAAAACTTATCAATATATCTTTGAGTTGGAGTATTTAACTGATGGCGTGCAAGAAACAATTCATTTGCTTTTCTTGTTTTCTCGCGTTCAGCTTCTTCATTCTGTTTTTGCTGGCGGCGTATTTCTTCGAGTTTTCTTTGATGATTTCGTTCTTCTTCCCTTTTTCGTTCTTGATCTTTTTGCCACTCATTATACTTATCATCAGTCCAAGAAAGTCCATTTATTGTATTAATTTTAATTCCTATAGAATATGAATTTTCAACTTCATAAAATAAGCCCCTTCTCCAATCATTAGTACTTTCATCAGAACGAAACCAATCAAACTTATCTTTTCGTTCCAAAATCTCCAAAGCTTCTTGATTTAAATCTGAAATAAACTTTTCAATACAAGGTTTACAGACATATACATCATCTGCTTTACCAAATTTCATATCATAAAGTTTTTGAAACGAAATATAGTTTGAATTATAACCATTCGAGCATCCAGGATTACCATAACATATATGAACATGTTTCCTTATTTTAAATGTCTTATAAATAATTTGACATTTTGTAATATGAATAGGAAAGACTTTTCCACATGATTTACATTTCACACTACAATATATTTTATCAAATCCTCCTTTTCGATTCTTTGGATTATATCCCTTCATTTCGGCACACAAAATATCTCTATCACTCCTTGGAATAAGGGTTCTCAATCCTTTTTTACCATTAGGTAAATCTTTCAATATTGGTTGAGCATAAAACAAATCATACAGAACATCATCATCAATATAATCTCCATCATGAAAAAGTGGCACTTTATCTTCTAATGCCTTATTTAAAATGTCGCGGGTTATAAGCATATTTATTTTAATAATCAGATTAATACAGAATAAATATAGTTGTTATTAATGCAGCAAATATACTAAATTTTTCATCATACAGGTAGCAGGTGTTAAGGAGAACCGGTATGCCGTCATGCACCTTGTACATGTGCAGCTCAATATCATTCTTTATGGCGGCAGACTTTTCCTTTTCCACTTTTCTGTGTATGGCTTTTCTGACCTCGCCGATATGGGGAGAGGTATAGCCGATTATTTCCGAATGGAATGCAAACTGATATTTTTCCATAACACTTTGTCCGTATTAAAATTCTGATATAAGTTCATCTTCATATACCTCCAGTTCAAGACCGCTCTCGACAATCCTGACCAGCCAGCGGCATTCCAGTCTTTCCATCAGTCCGACGGCACGGTATCCCTTATAGGGACGTCTCAGAAATACAATGTCTCCGGTTTTCATATTTGTTCCTCCTTTTTATTGTGCGTAGATTGTTTCTATCAATTCTGCATCCGTAAGATAGCGCAGTTCCTGTGTGGAGCAGAACAGGCAGATGCCTTCCAGCAGTTCATTTGCCGCAGCATCCAGGTTCCGTACTCCTTCGATCAGAGATTCTTCCAGTTCCTTGCTTGAAACAAGATATATTCCGTGAATGTCTTGAACAGTTCTCAAAGGGAAACGTCTTTCCTGATAGATGATGTCCTTTATCATGTCATCCTGTGGTGGCAGTTTGGCGCTGATTGTCTTGAACTGTTCGGGTGCGAGTTCCTTCAACCTGTCAGGATTGAAGCGGAACATTCTGAATCCCTGATATTCAAATCCGGCAGG
>NFZJ01008387.1_pt1 | contig 16951 bp, 9 predicted proteins | sample 1095371 | NCBI WGS metagenome assembly NFZJ01 (sample SAMN05181837, study PRJNA323583) | gut metagenome | isolation source: feces | host: Rattus norvegicus | place: Malaysia | collected 2013
CCAGCGGTAAATTGTATAGGACGAACATTTGTAATGGTCATAACATGACCATTAGCAGAGGTTTTTTCAACATCATATGAAATAAGATTATCAAGAGTGAAACCTGCATAAAGTTCACGGGTACCAGGCAGAACAAAATCACCCGTAAGTACAGACTTCTTGATTTTATGACCAGTATAACGAGGGATATACCCGAAAACATTTTTACCATATACACCAGTAGAGTCCACAGAAGTACCCGTAATAAAACCAACATTTGAATGATAAATTTCACCGCGAATAACTTTATCAAATCCGATTGCATCAAATTCGGGCGTAGGAAATTCCAACTGACCCGTTATCATACTATCGTAATCACACCCTTGAACATAATTTGCTTGGGGAATAATGGAATCAAGGACAAAGAAATAACCAGCCTCTTTAGTCTTGTAAGAAATCTTAAAATCACCAGCACCATAACCAACACCAGCAAATTCTCCAGCTTTAGCTTCAGTTGTAGTTGCAGTCTGAATGACGTCACCCAACTTAACATCAATAACTTTACTACCTGCAAAAGTAGAAGTAAGCTCTTCGCCCGCAATTCCACCGAAATGAGCAGATATAAACTTATTGACAGATTGACCGAGAACACTATTTGCATTAATGTACTTAGTCAAGCCGCGAAGCAAACGGACAGCATTCCAAGTAAGCGAATTAGTAGAAGTAGATGAACCAAACTGAATAACAGGCGCATCGCCCAAACGGCCACCACCCGAAGAAGTAGAGGGAGTACCAATAAAATCAGCACCTTGAGAACTACCAGCGTTAGTAACACCTTCATCAAAGGAAATATTTTTAAAAGTAAGATTTCCACCCTCAGTTGTAGAAGAACTATCGAACTGACTTATAGCAGCAGAAAAATAATTTGCATCTGTCGAGGGGAAACACTCCGAGCAGTGAGTAAACAACCAAGATAGGAGGTTAACAAACTCAGAGAAAACGCTAAATTTTCTATCCGAATTGTTAAAACGTAACCATCGAGAAGGGTTAATATTATATTCTTGCATCCAATCAACCATGCGGTACACAAAAGTACCCCGCCAACTAATATTTCGCTGAGGGTTATATATATCAAACCACGCTTTGTAATAAGCAACAAGAGAAAGAAAGTTAAAAGGTACATCAATCTGCGATGGAGAAGGAACACAACCTAGCACGTCAAGAACCTTTTTAAGTTCTCGTCCTTGTTCAGACAATTTGACACACACAAGAATATCACGTGAGAAAGTACTTGCAGAAGCAAAGTTAATTTCCTGCTGATTATTTTCGACAGCAGAGGAAAAAGATGAACTACCCTCAACAGGGTTTGAAATATTACTGGATAACTTGTAAGTCAAAATAAATTTATAATCACAAGACAGAGGAGACAATCCAACAGAATGACATTCTTCAATGGTAGTACAACGAGAAGATTGGGAAAGTCCATTGGGTTGAACCGTCTTTCCATTTTCATTTTCGGGTTTTAAAGACAAAAATCCCAACAAAGCATTCACCATACTTGTAGAAAAGTATGATCCATTGTAATCAAAGACAGTACCAATAGGATCGGCTTTCATTAAATAAGAAGGATAAATAACATCCGTATTAGGACAATCGGCCAAAGGCTCAAGATTCTCAAATGTTTTAGAAATGACCGTAGAACCTTCTTTTACATCAGCCGCCTTAATAGATAAAATATTGAAATTATCATCTGACTCAACGGTAGCACGAGAGCCAAGAGGATACGCAGCCCAGAAAGAGCCCCTACGACCAAATAGCAATGAAAGAACAGAAACACCATTAATATTTGACCCTTCAGGATTCAACTGCAACTTAGTACCATTCCACTTTGGCAAGCGAATAGAAGTTGGAACAGAGGGCATTTCATCTGGAATATACTGCAAAGACGAAGAAGAATAAACAGTACCAGAAAGAAATTCAGGAAACGGCTTCCAAACATCTCTAAAAGGAACAAATTGACCATACCGATGAAGTTTAACAACACCATGTGGTGGCAAAGGCATAGGCATAACACGCACCTCTGTGTTAATAGAACCACGGAGGGAACTATTAGGAAGCATCATTTTACAAAAACACGGAGTAACTTTAGCAAATTGCGTTGTATAACTACAATCGTGAGAAAGATTCGCTTTACCCCTACGGTTAACACGACCAGCGTTGACCTTACCAAGTTTTAACTCTTTAGGCATAATTTAAAAATTTAAAAAGTTTGAAACAACATCAACATTACCAGTCAAAAGACCTGCAATGTAACCAATAATAGCAGAAATAACTTTTAGCCAGTTACCAGCTTTACCAATTTTACTCATTTGAAATATTATTGTTAGGATTATCTGCAACACTCGGAGCGGCCGCAGTTGGCTCTTTAACAAGTTCTTTTTCACGTTCACAAAAAGATTGAAGAATTTCAGCAGCTTTCAGCTCACCCTGTTCACTCTGATAAGCAACAGAAGATGGAGAAAGCAAAGTGGAACACGGAACAAAAGCAGGAGTAACACCCGCATCAACAAGAGCACGAATATCCGTCTCACGTACTCTCGCTTCAAACACCTCGGAAACTTCTTTTTTGTTAAGAAGAGAGGTTTCGACATTTGTACCACGTGGAACATGATAGAATTCCCTTTGCTGACAGGGTGCAACATTAAATGTCGCAGGCTTACAAGAAGAGTTAAATCGATTTATCATAACAAATTAAAATTTAGGTTCATTATTAGCACGTTGACGAGCAACACGCTTTTTTTCATCATCATTAGCAAATTTTTCGGACTGCTCATTAAGTTTAAAAGTTTTATCTTCATAATAGGCAAAAAGAGCCTTATCCAGCTCTTGACCCGCAGGAGTTGAGAACAGAGGAACAAATCCATTTACAAGCAACATTTTAACACCATCATAATCATATTTAGGTAGCATTGTAGAAAACTTATTGTAAACCATATATTTGTGCAAACATTCCAAATCCGATATTGATGGAACATCGCACCACATCATATTATACAAATCAATATCAACAACACGATTGATATGGGGGTATCGAGGCCAAAGAGTTGATCGAACTTGCGACCAAAGCAAAAGTCTATAACGCTCATCTTCGTTAACGTTCATATCCACAAGAGCGTCAAGATAGGCACGCTTTCTTAATGTCTTGTGAATATAGTTATAATATGTTTCACGCTGATTTTTATACAAATAGCGCTTGTGAACACGTTCCACATGAGTACCCCATTTTTCCTTAATGGATACGTTTTCGTACTTATGACCAAAGAAAAGGTCATTTATACAGAACTGAGGCAGAGGCATACGCTTATGAATAATACCAGTAGGTGTTTTAACCTCAATGAGAATACCATTTTCGAGCGAGTCTAGAACATTGAAATGCTTATACCAGCCTTTCGCAAATCCCTTGCTTTGCAAATGTTTTGGAGCACCAAATTTAAGATATTTTTCCTTGTTTTCGAAGGACATATTCTGGTAAGCAGGCAAATCCTCAAAAAAAACATCCTTGGTAATGTACTTCGTAGTATAACGGAATGCAGATGAGTCGCTTATACGATACGAGCCATCAACTGGAGACTTAGAGAAATAGACATTTCCAAGAGGATAAAATATAGGCGAACTATCTTCACGGTTTCCTAAATATATAGACCAACGAGAACGCAATAAAGCAAACAATTTTTGTTCGTTGATAAAAGGAGCTTTGCCCACTTCAAAAGAAGCAATAAATATAATTGCATGATAGTGCGAGCGCTTAGTATAATTCTTGCCAAATTCAGAAGTAACAAGATACTTCATGACAAGGCCGTAGGTACGCAATACCTTGTTGACCTTCTTGACCCAGTTTTGTATATCGGACAACTGGAATGCAGGAATATAGTCCGCATCAAAATCCGATTTATTAGGATTAATATGGCCGTGGGCAAATTCGCCAGTTTGAACATTAAAAGAAGGAATACACTTATCATTATAGGTAAGTGTAAGCATATAAACCAAACATGAAGGGTTCATAAGAAAATGCATATACAAACGCATGAACCATTCAGAGCGCCTAAGCGCTTGTTGTATAGGCGAATGATAATCGCGCACAATGTTAAAAGCAGGGGTTGAATAGTCCTGCGCGATACTTGTTTTATTACGTATAATCTTATACATGCTTCGATACATTTAGTGTCGTTCCACCCTTATCGGGTGCTTTACAGATGCAAATATATAAATAAGTTGTGATTGTCCAACGTTATCTTGTCGTATTTAACAATTTTTAACCACGGCAGAGCGGCTTCGCCGAGTGCAGCGGCACTTCGTGCCGAGTGCAGACAGACTTCTGCGAAGTCTGAATGCAATATACCTTGAGTTGTGCAACTACGCGCACGCACGCGACAGACGCGCGCACGCGCGAGTGCAACAACCTCAAGGCTTAGCCTTTCGGACCTCTCAAAGTTGCAAAAATGGCATTTTCGCTTACGCGGCCATTTTCACAACCTTGAGAGGGAGGGCGTCCTATTGCGCGAGGGCAGCCAGCAAATACGAGCAGGCAAACGCTTGAGAAACGCTCTTAGTTACAAGGGCTTCGCTTCGCTTCGCGGGCTGCGCATAAGGGCTGCGCGATGCTCGTTGGTGTAGAGACGGAGAAGCCGCCCTGCCATGGTTAAGGAGGGCGGCTCGTCATCTTTTCGCTACCTCATCAACAAACCAACTTGCAGGAGGATAGTTAGCACGAGCCATGGAACGAGCAGCGCGCTTTGCAGAATACAAACGCGTATAAACGTGAATATTATCATACACACATTTCGGATTAACCGAGCCGCAATCAATAAACAAACGAATACGAAAATAGCGAGACTTAGACATACTGAATATATTTTAAAAGTTCGTTGTAATGAAAAAAGAAATCATTATAATGAATAGTGCGCATATACACGAAACCTTTATGAAAAAACGGCTCACAATCGTACATTTCGAGATAGCGCAAGGCAGCACGAGCATGAAAGACTGCGTAATACTTACCATGCTTTCTTTCACGAAACAAACGCAACTGATAACACGGATTTTCAAAAATTCGCGCTATTGGCTGCAATACCTGCATATACGAAAGTACAGAGGTAAAGGGGAGTTCGCGCCACGTGTAGCGCGACTCCCGAGAGGAAAAACGGTTACGCGATTTCATTCAAACGAATATTTATAAAGTTCACGAACCTTTCCAGCATATACCGAGTCAAGAAAACGCTCTACAAAATAAGCACTTTCGTCAGTCAAACGTATATAAAAACCCGATTTGCCGCCTTGAGGGTAGTTATTGCCTTCAACATAAGAGAGGTCAAGAACATTCAACAACTCACGATAGCGAGAAGTAACGTCACGATAAGAACGGTATCTTACCATCTCAACGGGACGAGCATAAGTACCTTTCCAAGACTCACGCAGAAGCCAATAAAGGGGCTTTTGATACATCTTTGCAAAAGTACCATTTTTAACACGAAGTCCATCAAACAAGGACAAAAACTGCTTGTTAGTCATAATAGTAAAAATTATATAATAGAAACACGATGAAGAATACCAGCAACATACAAATGTTTAGATGCTTCACAGACATCAAAAATGGAAGCAAACCACAAATAAATAGAATCACAGACAGGAACAACACGCGTAGGACGAGGGAAAGTAGAACCGACAGAACCCATAAAATGATTCACCAGTTCAAAATTGGACTTTTTTACAGTAATTGCTTTCATAACATTATATCTTTTATGTTTGATACTGCAAAGATACAAACTATTTTCAAATAACACAAATATTTGTGCTATTATTTTTTGGAATTAACATTTTTTAATGGTACATCAACTTGAAATACAAGTTGTAAGTAACTTTCATCCGAAAGTAAGCGCCCTAACTCATTGAGTTTCAAGGGGGGTGCGCTTCCACGTATTTAGGTCAAGAAAGCGCCCTTTCCGCGAAAGGGCAAAAGAAGAGCGTCAGCAAAATGCCAACGCTCTAAAAATCAATGAAAAGGACCAACTAAAGCAGCACCGGCCTTGACACCTTGTAAAGCTGTTGGAGCAAAAAGTTTCAACCACTGAACCCATTCCTTCTTTTCAACTTCAGATTTAGCAGAAGCAGGAGGAAGACCCGACTCAATAAGAGACTGTTCGAGCCACGCTTTATATGTTGACTCAAATGATTTGTAATCATAAGCATTCATCTTAAAAGTAATATTTCCATCTTCATCTTTGTTGATAAATTCATGTTCTTTTAGAACTTTTACACCACGTTCTTTTAATTCATAATCTATAAACTGAGAGAGGAAGGAAACCATACAAACGTTGGCTTGCCATGAATCAAGATTTGCAGAAGATGCAAGTTTAGCTAATTCCCTTGTAGCACGACGATCATACCAAAAAACGTCTTTAGCCAACTTTTCACCCATCTGATATTTATAATAACCTTCATAATCCATAAGCCAACGTTGTTTGGCGGAATTTTTTTCAAACACTTCAAAAGTTTTCTGAATATTATCTACCGTAGCCTTCGATTGAACAATTTGCTGGTCTTTTAACGACAAATCTTTACGCATGTTATCAAGGTTTAACTTATTCTTATCATCACGCGTTTTATTGTCAATCTTCGTTCCTTCTGCCTCCGCTTCTGCCTTGTCGGCATTAGCTTCAGCAAGACGGATAGAAGCATCATTAAGTTGCTGCGCTTGATATGCCGCAATGGAGTTTTTCCCAAGACCTTCTAGACTAGGACTTTGCGGCAAGGAAGAACCATCCGAAGGAGTAGAAGCAACCTGCGGAGGCTGACCCAGCATCGCACCGACATTAAGACCAGCATTTCGCAAACCTTGCAACTGCAAAAGTCCAGCATTCCGCTGGTTTTCATACTCAAGTTGCTGATTAAACTTAGCAATACGCTTATTTGCCTGCTCTTGCAATTTCATATTCCTTTTAGCAAACGCTTGACCAATCAAAGCGCCACCAACATCACCTGCAACACTTAAAGCCGCAGAGGCAGCGCCCCCCGCTTTGGAGGACGCTGCTTTTTTTGCATTAATAGCCATAACAAAAATTAAGAATGTTCAACGTAATTATCCGCACCGTCAATTGTGTCAAAAGAATTACCAACACTAAGAAGCGGCATATTATAAGAAATGCTGATATCATTGAATACAAGAAAATCGTCACCACGAGGAACATTTCCCGAATTTTCAAACGCGGCACCTGTTAAATTGGCAGACTCATCCGAAGGATTATAGAAAATCCTATCGAAATTATTTCGATATTTATACTTACCGAGAAAGCGCCAATCTTGACCAGCGGTAAATTGTATAGGACGAACATTTGTAATGGTCATAACATGACCATTAGCAGAGGTTTTTTCAACATCATATGAAATAAGATTATCAAGAGTGAAACCTGCATAAAGTTCACGGGTACCAGGCAGAACAAAATCACCCGTAAGTACAGACTTCTTGATTTTATGACCAGTATAACGAGGGATATACCCGAAAACATTTTTACCATATACACCAGTAGAGTCCACAGAAGTACCCGTAATAAAACCAACATTTGAATGATAAATTTCACCGCGAATAACTTTATCAAATCCGATTGCATCAAATTCGGGCGTAGGAAATTCCAACTGACCCGTTATCATACTATCGTAATCACACCCTTGAACATAATTTGCTTGGGGAATAATGGAATCAAGGACAAAGAAATAACCAGCCTCTTTAGTCTTGTAAGAAATCTTAAAATCACCAGCACCATAACCAACACCAGCAAATTCTCCAGCTTTAGCTTCAGTTGTAGTTGCAGTCTGAATGACGTCACCCAACTTAACATCAATAACTTTACTACCTGCAAAAGTAGAAGTAAGCTCTTCGCCCGCAATTCCACCGAAATGAGCAGATATAAACTTATTGACAGATTGACCGAGAACACTATTTGCATTAATGTACTTAGTCAAGCCGCGAAGCAAACGGACAGCATTCCAAGTAAGCGAATTAGTAGAAGTAGATGAACCAAACTGAATAACAGGCGCATCGCCCAAACGGCCACCACCCGAAGAAGTAGAGGGAGTACCAATAAAATCAGCACCTTGAGAACTACCAGCGTTAGTAACACCTTCATCAAAGGAAATATTTTTAAAAGTAAGATTTCCACCCTCAGTTGTAGAAGAACTATCGAACTGACTTATAGCAGCAGAAAAATAATTTGCATCTGTCGAGGGGAAACACTCCGAGCAGTGAGTAAACAACCAAGATAGGAGGTTAACAAACTCAGAGAAAACGCTAAATTTTCTATCCGAATTGTTAAAACGTAACCATCGAGAAGGGTTAATATTATATTCTTGCATCCAATCAACCATGCGGTACACAAAAGTACCCCGCCAACTAATATTTCGCTGAGGGTTATATATATCAAACCACGCTTTGTAATAAGCAACAAGAGAAAGAAAGTTAAAAGGTACATCAATCTGCGATGGAGAAGGAACACAACCTAGCACGTCAAGAACCTTTTTAAGTTCTCGTCCTTGTTCAGACAATTTGACACACACAAGAATATCACGTGAGAAAGTACTTGCAGAAGCAAAGTTAATTTCCTGCTGATTATTTTCGACAGCAGAGGAAAAAGATGAACTACCCTCAACAGGGTTTGAAATATTACTGGATAACTTGTAAGTCAAAATAAATTTATAATCACAAGACAGAGGAGACAATCCAACAGAATGACATTCTTCAATGGTAGTACAACGAGAAGATTGGGAAAGTCCATTGGGTTGAACCGTCTTTCCATTTTCATTTTCGGGTTTTAAAGACAAAAATCCCAACAAAGCATTCACCATACTTGTAGAAAAGTATGATCCATTGTAATCAAAGACAGTACCAATAGGTTCGGCTTTCATTAAATAAGAAGGATAAATAACATCCGTATTAGGACAATCGGCCAAAGGCTCAAGATTCTCAAATGTTTTAGAAATGACCGTAGAACCTTCTTTTACATCAACCGCCTTAATAGATAAAATATTGAAATTATCATCTGACTCAACGGTAGCACGAGAGCCAAGAGGATACGCAGCCCAGAAAGAGCCCCTACGACCAAATAGCAATGAAAGAACAGAAACACCATTAATATTTGACCCTTCAGGATTCAACTGCAACTTAGTACCATTCCACTTTGGCAAGCGAATAGAAGTTGGAACAGAGGGCATTTCATCTGGAATATACTGCAAAGACGAAGAAGAATAAACAGTACCAGAAAGAAATTCAGGAAACGGCTTCCAAACATCTCTAAAAGGAACAAATTGACCATACCGATGAAGTTTAACAACACCATGTGGTGGCAAAGGCATAGGCATAACACGCACCTCTGTGTTAATAGAACCACGGAGGGAACTATTAGGAAGCATCATTTTACAAAAACACGGAGTAACTTTAGCAAATTGCGTTGTATAACTACAATCGTGAGAAAGATTCGCTTTACCCCTACGGTTAACACGACCAGCGTTGACCTTACCAAGTTTTAACTCTTTAGGCATAATTTAAAAATTTAAAAAGTTTGAAACAACATCAACATTACCAGTCAAAAGACCTGCAATGTAACCAATAATAGCAGAAATAACTTTTAGCCAGTTACCAGCTTTACCAATTTTACTCATTTGAAATATTATTGTTAGGATTATCTGCAACACTCGGAGCGGCCGCAGTTGGCTCTTTAACAAGTTCTTTTTCACGTTCACAAAAAGATTGAAGAATTTCAGCAGCTTTCAGCTCACCCTGTTCACTCTGATAAGCAACAGAAGATGGAGAAAGCAAAGTGGAACACGGAACAAAAGCAGGAGTAACACCCGCATCAACAAGAGCACGAATATCCGTCTCACGTACTCTCGCTTCAAACACCTCGGAAACTTCTTTTTTGTTAAGAAGAGAGGTTTCGACATTTGTACCACGTGGAACATGATAGAATTCCCTTTGCTGACAGGGTGCAACATTAAATGTCGCAGGCTTACAAGAAGAGTTAAATCGATTTATCATAACAAATTAAAATTTAGGTTCATTATTAGCACGTTGACGAGCAACACGCTTTTTTTCATCATCATTAGCAAATTTTTCGGACTGCTCATTAAGTTTAAAAGTTTTATCTTCATAATAGGCAAAAAGAGCCTTATCCAGCTCTTGACCCGCAGGAGTTGAGAACAGAGGAACAAATCCATTTACAAGCAACATTTTAACACCATCATAATCATATTTAGGTAGCATTGTAGAAAACTTATTGTAAACCATATATTTGTGCAAACATTCCAAATCCGATATTGATGGAACATCGCACCACATCATATTATACAAATCAATATCAACAACACGATTGATATGGGGGTATCGAGGCCAAAGAGTTGATCGAACTTGCGACCAAAGCAAAAGTCTATAACGCTCATCTTCGTTAACGTTCATATCCACAAGAGCGTCAAGATAGGCACGCTTTCTTAATGTCTTGTGAATATAGTTATAATATGTTTCACGCTGATTTTTATACAAATAGCGCTTGTGAACACGTTCCACATGAGTACCCCATTTTTCCTTAATGGATACGTTTTCGTACTTATGACCAAAGAAAAGGTCATTTATACAGAACTGAGGCAGAGGCATACGCTTATGAATAATACCAGTAGGTGTTTTAACCTCAATGAGAATACCATTTTCGAGCGAGTCTAGAACATTGAAATGCTTATACCAGCCTTTCGCAAATCCCTTGCTTTGCAAATGTTTTGGAGCACCAAATTTAAGATATTTTTCCTTGTTTTCGAAGGACATATTCTGGTAAGCAGGCAAATCCTCAAAAAAAACATCCTTGGTAATGTACTTCGTAGTATAACGGAATGCAGATGAGTCGCTTATACGATACGAGCCATCAACTGGAGACTTAGAGAAATAGACATTTCCAAGAGGATAAAATATAGGCGAACTATCTTCACGGTTTCCTAAATATATAGACCAACGAGAACGCAATAAAGCAAACAATTTTTGTTCGTTGATAAAAGGAGCTTTGCCCACTTCAAAAGAAGCAATAAATATAATTGCATGATAGTGCGAGCGCTTAGTATAATTCTTGCCAAATTCAGAAGTAACAAGATACTTCATGACAAGGCCGTAGGTACGCAATACCTTGTTGACCTTCTTGACCCAGTTTTGTATATCGGACAACTGGAATGCAGGAATATAGTCCGCATCAAAATCCGATTTATTAGGATTAATATGGCCGTGGGCAAATTCGCCAGTTTGAACATTAAAAGAAGGAATACACTTATCATTATAGGTAAGTGTAAGCATATAAACCAAACATGAAGGGTTCATAAGAAAATGCATATACAAACGCATGAACCATTCAGAGCGCCTAAGCGCTTGTTGTATAGGCGAATGATAATCGCGCACAATGTTAAAAGCAGGGGTTGAATAGTCCTGCGCGATACTTGTTTTATTACGTATAATCTTATACATGCTTCGATACATTTAGTGTCGTTCCACCCTTATCGGGTGCTTTACAGATGCAAATATATAAATAAGTTGTGATTGTCCAACGTTATCTTGTCGTATTTAACAATTTTTAACCACGGCAGAGCGGCTTCGCCGAGTGCAGCGGCACTTCGTGCCGAGTGCAGACAGACTTCTGCGAAGTCTGAATGCAATATACCTTGAGTTGTGCAACTACGCGCACGCACGCGACAGACGCGCGCACGCGCGAGTGCAACAACCTCAAGGCTTAGCCTTTCGGACCTCTCAAAGTTGCAAAAATGGCATTTTCGCTTACGCGGCCATTTTCACAACCTTGAGAGGGAGGGCGTCCTATTGCGCGAGGGCAGCCAGCAAATACGAGCAGGCAAACGCTTGAGAAACGCTCTTAGTTACAAGGGCTTCGCTTCGCTTCGCGGGCTGCGCATAAGGGCTGCGCGATGCTCGTTGGTGTAGAGACGGAGAAGCCGCCCTGCCATGGTTAAGGAGGGCGGCTCGTCATCTTTTCGCTACCTCATCAACAAACCAACTTGCAGGAGGATAGTTAGCACGAGCCATGGAACGAGCAGCGCGCTTTGCAGAATACAAACGCGTATAAACGTGAATATTATCATACACACATTTCGGATTAACCGAGCCGCAATCAATAAACAAACGAATACGAAAATAGCGAGACTTAGACATACTGAATATATTTTAAAAGTTCGTTGTAATGAAAAAAGAAATCATTATAATGAATAGTGCGCATATACACGAAACCTTTATGAAAAAACGGCTCACAATCGTACATTTCGAGATAGCGCAAGGCAGCACGAGCATGAAAGACTGCGTAATACTTACCATGCTTTCTTTCACGAAACAAACGCAACTGATAACACGGATTTTCAAAAATTCGCGCTATTGGCTGCAATACCTGCATATACGAAAGTACAGAGGTAAAGGGGAGTTCGCGCCACGTGTAGCGCGACTCCCGAGAGGAAAAACGGTTACGCGATTTCATTCAAACGAATATTTATAAAGTTCACGAACCTTTCCAGCATATACCGAGTCAAGAAAACGCTCTACAAAATAAGCACTTTCGTCAGTCAAACGTATATAAAAACCCGATTTGCCGCCTTGAGGGTAGTTATTGCCTTCAACATAAGAGAGGTCAAGAACATTCAACAACTCACGATAGCGAGAAGTAACGTCACGATAAGAACGGTATCTTACCATCTCAACGGGACGAGCATAAGTACCTTTCCAAGACTCACGCAGAAGCCAATAAAGGGGCTTTTGATACATCTTTGCAAAAGTACCATTTTTAACACGAAGTCCATCAAACAAGGACAAAAACTGCTTGTTAGTCATAATAGTAAAAATTATATAATAGAAACACGATGAAGAATACCAGCAACATACAAATGTTTAGATGCTTCACAGACATCAAAAATGGAAGCAAACCACAAATAAATAGAATCACAGACAGGAACAACACGCGTAGGACGAGGGAAAGTAGAACCGACAGAACCCATAAAATGATTCACCAGTTCAAAATTGGACTTTTTTACAGTAATTGCTTTCATAACATTATATCTTTTATGTTTGATACTGCAAAGATACAAACTATTTTCAAATAACACAAATATTTGTGCTATTATTTTTTGGAATTAACATTTTTTAATGGTACATCAACTTGAAATACAAGTTGTAAGTAACTTTCATCCGAAAGTAAGCGCCCTAACTCATTGAGTTTCAAGGGGGGTGCGCTTCCACGTATTTAGGTCAAGAAAGCGCCCTTTCCGCGAAAGGGCAAAAGAAGAGCGTCAGCAAAATGCCAACGCTCTAAAAATCAATGAAAAGGACCAACTAAAGCAGCACCGGCCTTGACACCTTGTAAAGCTGTTGGAGCAAAAAGTTTCAACCACTGAACCCATTCCTTCTTTTCAACTTCAGATTTAGCAGAAGCAGGAGGAAGACCCGACTCAATAAGAGACTGTTCGAGCCACGCTTTATATGTTGACTCAAATGATTTGTAATCATAAGCATTCATCTTAAAAGTAATATTTCCATCTTCATCTTTGTTGATAAATTCATGTTCTTTTAGAACTTTTACACCACGTTCTTTTAATTCATAATCTATAAACTGAGAGAGGAAGGAAACCATACAAACGTTGGCTTGCCATGAATCAAGATTTGCAGAAGATGCAAGTTTAGCTAATTCCCTTGTAGCACGACGATCATACCAAAAAACGTCTTTAGCCAACTTTTCACCCATCTGATATTTATAATAACCTTCATAATCCATAAGCCAACGTTGTTTGGCGGAATTTTTTTCAAACACTTCAAAAGTTTTCTGAATATTATCTACCGTAGCCTTCGATTGAACAATTTGCTGGTCTTTTAACGACAAATCTTTACGCATGTTATCAAGGTTTAACTTATTCTTATCATCACGCGTTTTATTGTCAATCTTCGTTCCTTCTGCCTCCGCTTCTGCCTTGTCGGCATTAGCTTCAGCAAGACGGATAGAAGCATCATTAAGTTGCTGCGCTTGATATGCCGCAATGGAGTTTTTCCCAAGACCTTCTAGACTAGGACTTTGCGGCAAGGAAGAACCATCCGAAGGAGTAGAAGCAACCTGCGGAGGCTGACCCAGCATCGCACCGACATTAAGACCAGCATTTCGCAAACCTTGCAACTGCAAAAGTCCAGCATTCCGCTGGTTTTCATACTCAAGTTGCTGATTAAACTTAGCAATACGCTTATTTGCCTGCTCTTGCAATTTCATATTCCTTTTAGCAAACGCTTGACCAATCAAAGCGCCACCAACATCACCTGCAACACTTAAAGCCGCAGAGGCAGCGCCCCCCGCTTTGGAGGACGCTGCTTTTTTTGCATTAATAGCCATAACAAAAATTAAGAATGTTCAACGTAATTATCCGCACCGTCAATTGTGTCAAAAGAATTACCAACACTAAGAAGCGGCATATTATAAGAAATGCTGATATCATTGAATACAAGAAAATCGTCACCACGAGGAACATTTCCCGAATTTTCAAACGCGGCACCTGTTAAATTGGCAGACTCATCCGAAGGATTATAGAAAATCCTATCGAAATTATTTCGATATTTATACTTACCGAGAAAGCGCCAATCTTGACCAGCGGTAAATTGTATAGGACGAACATTTGTAATGGTCATAACATGACCATTAGCAGAGGTTTTTTCAACATCATATGAAATAAGATTATCAAGAGTGAAACCTGCATAAAGTTCACGGGTACCAGGCAGAACAAAATCACCCGTAAGTACAGACTTCTTGATTTTATGACCAGTATAACGAGGGATATACCCGAAAACATTTTTACCATATACACCAGTAGAGTCCACAGAAGTACCCGTAATAAAACCAACATTTGAATGATAAATTTCACCGCGAATAACTTTATCAAATCCGATTGCATCAAATTCGGGCGTAGGAAATTCCAACTGACCCGTTATCATACTATCGTAATCACACCCTTGAACATAATTTGCTTGGGGAATAATGGAATCAAGGACAAAGAAATAACCAGCCTCTTTAGTCTTGTAAGAAATCTTAAAATCACCAGCACCATAACCAACACCAGCAAATTCTCCAGCTTTAGCTTCAGTTGTAGTTGCAGTCTGAATGACGTCACCCAACTTAACATCAATAACTTTACTACCTGCAAAAGTAGAAGTAAGCTCTTCGCCCGCAATTCCACCGAAATGAGCAGATATAAACTTATTGACAGATTGACCGAGAACACTATTTGCATTAATGTACTTAGTCAAGCCGCGAAGCAAACGGACAGCATTCCAAGTAAGCGAATTAGTAGAAGTAGATGAACCAAACTGAATAACAGGCGCATCGCCCAAACGGCCACCACCCGAAGAAGTAGAGGGAGTACCAATAAAATCAGCACCTTGAGAACTACCAGCGTTAGTAACACCTTCATCAAAGGAAATATTTTTAAAAGTAAGATTTCCACCCTCAGTTGTAGAAGAACTATCGAACTGACTTATAGCAGCAGAAAAATAATTTGCATCTGTCGAGGGGAAACACTCCGAGCAGTGAGTAAACAACCAAGATAGGAGGTTAACAAACTCAGAGAAAACGCTAAATTTTCTATCCGAATTGTTAAAACGTAACCATCGAGAAGGGTTAATATTATATTCTTGCATCCAATCAACCATGCGGTACACAAAAGTACCCCGCCAACTAATATTTCGCTGAGGGTTATATATATCAAACCACGCTTTGTAATAAGCAACAAGAGAAAGAAAGTTAAAAGGTACATCAATCTGCGATGGAGAAGGAACACAACCTAGCACGTCAAGAACCTTTTTAAGTTCTCGTCCTTGTTCAGACAATTTGACACACACAAGAATATCACGTGAGAAAGTACTTGCAGAAGCAAAGTTAATTTCCTGCTGATTATTTTCGACAGCAGAGGAAAAAGATGAACTACCCTCAACAGGGTTTGAAATATTACTGGATAACTTGTAAGTCAAAATAAATTTATAATCACAAGACAGAGGAGACAATCCAACAGAATGACATTCTTCAATGGTAGTACAACGAGAAGATTGGGAAAGTCCATTGGGTTGAACCGTCTTTCCATTTTCATTTTCGGGTTTTAAAGACAAAAATCCCAACAAAGCATTCACCATACTTGTAGAAAAGTATGATCCATTGTAATCAAAGACAGTACCAATAGGATCGGCTTTCATTAAATAAGAAGGATAAATAACATCCGTATTAGGACAATCGGCCAAAGGCTCAAGATTCTCAAATGTTTTAGAAATGACCGTAGAACCTTCTTTTACATCAGCCGCCTTAATAGATAAAATATTGAAATTATCATCTGACTCAACGGTAGCACGAGAGCCAAGAGGATACGCAGCCCAGAAAGAGCCCCTACGACCAAATAGCAATGAAAGAACAGAAACACCATTAATATTTGACCCTTCAGGATTCAACTGCAACTTAGTACCATTCCACTTTGGCAAGCGAATAGAAGTTGGAACAGAGGGCATTTCATCTGGAATATACTGCAAAGACGAAGAAGAATAAACAGTACCAGAAAGAAATTCAGGAAACGGCTTCCAAACATCTCTAAAAGGAACAAATTGACCATACCGATGAAGTTTAACAACACCATGTGGTGGCAAAGGCATAGGCATAACACGCACCTCTGTGTTAATAGAACCACGGAGGGAACTATTAGGAAGCATCATTTTACAAAAACACGGAGTAACTTTAGCAAATTGCGTTGTATAACTACAATCGTGAGAAAGATTCGCTTTACCCCTACGGTTAACACGACCAGCGTTGACCTTACCAAGTTTTAACTCTTTAGGCATAATTTAAAAATTTAAAAAGTTTGAAACAACATCAACATTACCAGT
>NFZJ01002272.1_pt1 | contig 16095 bp, 33 predicted proteins | sample 1095371 | NCBI WGS metagenome assembly NFZJ01 (sample SAMN05181837, study PRJNA323583) | gut metagenome | isolation source: feces | host: Rattus norvegicus | place: Malaysia | collected 2013
TAGCAGGAGGAAATGTGACATGAACTTGCATGATTTATTTACAGTATTATGCGTAATTTCTTATATCGTTTTCGTTGCACTTGCAGTATACGCCGTCAAGAAGAAAAACACTTTACCGATGCTGGTTGCGCTGGTAATTTTCAGTTTCTTTAACTTGATGGTTTCGCTTACAGCAAAATAAGGAGGTGCTAAAAATGAGCAATAGTGAAATTTTAAAGAAAGCAAAGGAACTGGTTGAACTTCTGGAAAAACAGGAAAAATCATGCAGGGTGGGATTATTCGAACTGAAGCCAGGAGATATTTTCCAGACTACTGGAAAGCGTAAATACAAAGTTCTGGAACAGTACACAGAGCATACCAAGATCATTTCTCTTGGATTTGTGAAAGAGAATGTGAAATTTGATGATGATACAACTGACTATAATAAATCATCCTTGAAGAAACTCTGCGATACTGAAATTCTGAAAGATTTTGAAGAAGAGTTTGGAGAAGAGAATATCGAAACTGACATAGTAGATTTGATCACCGTGGATGGACAGAAAATCGGAGAAACGGAATGCAAAGTTAGACCACTGACGTTTGATGAAGCGCGTAAATACACAGAACTGACGCCAAATGATGAATTGGATGATTCCTATTGGACTTGCTCCACATGGAGCACAGAGGAAAGAGGATGGAAATATGCACTTACCGTTGTTACGCCTTCCGGCTTTATCGTCAGCTTTAACTGCAGCTGCAGTTTCGGTGTTCGCCCAGTTTGTATCTTAAAATCTAATCTCTTTGTATCTAAAGTGGAGGAATGAAAATGAAGAAAAATCTGAAATATTTTGAAAATGAATTAAACCGGATCAACAAAGAATTTGTCGAATATAAAAAGCAGCATATGGAAAAACCGGAAATCGGTAAAACGGTAGAAATCGCCGGAATGGAATGGATGATTTTGGACAAGACAGAAAAAGGATATTTTGCCGTTTTGAATGGATTCGATGGAAAAGAAAGAGCATTTGATTCGGATTCAAATAACTGGATTTCGAGTAAACTTCGAGAAGAATTAAGCACTAAATTCTTGAAAAAGATTGCGGACGAATTAGGAGAAGATGCAGTCATCGGATTTGATCGTGATTTACTTTCTCTGGACGGTCAGACAGAATACGGACATTGCGAAGATAAGATTTCACTTTTAACCGTGGATGAATACCGGAAATATCGCAAATTACTGCCGAATACGAAGAACTGGTGGTGGTTGATTACGCCATGGAGCACACCAGCAAATGGTTACATCTCAACACTTGCCGTTGTTTCGCCTTCCTGCTATGTCAGCAGCGATTACTACAGCGGCAGTAACGGTGTTCGCCCAGTTTGTATCTTTTCTTCTTCTATCTTTGAATCAAAGAGCAATGAATGATGGCAAATGAAGATTTAAGAGTTATCACAAAAGCGAAACAATTAGCCAAGCATACGTTAATTATGACCAGTAACGCACGGAGATATCCAAAGAAATTTAGATTTTCTCTTGTAGATAAAATGCAGAATAAAGCTCTAGAAATATATGAAATGCTTTTTGAAGCTAATCGAACAGACATAAAAGCTTATAAAAGAGAAAGATTAGAGTTACAAACAAAAGCTATTACTCATTGCGACGAGCTTATGTATTTTATAGAGCTTTCTTATGAACTGAATATCATAAATTCAGGAAGCATGGAAGCGTGGTCAAAAATGGTCATGGATGTGAAACATATGGCGATTGCTTGGAGAACAAAAGACAGAAACAGGTAACAACTTGGGTTATGCGCTGCAATACCGTTGTTTCGCCTTCCGGCAATATCAACAGCAATAACTACAACAACAGTAACGGTGTTCGCCCAACCTGTATCACAGGCAGACAGAGTAAGCGCAAAGCTGAAATCAGTAAAGATACAAGTAAATGCATAACCTTTCCGGAATGGATAAATATAAAGGAACAAAAACAATGGATAAAGAAATTGTTGCAAATTTTGAGAATTTATATCGTTCTTACAAGAAGGTTAAAAGCGGTAAAAAATTTAACTCAGGCACTGCAAGGTTTTCTAATTTATCTCTTGAAGGCATTCACCTTCTAAAAGAACAGTTGGAAAGGCAAACGTATATCATAAATCCATATAATAAGTTTCAAATCCACGAGCCAAAAGAACGTACAATAGAATCATGTGCATTCAAGGATAAAGTAGTGCAGAGATGCTTTTCCGATTATGTTCTGACTCCGAAGCTTGAAAAAAATCTGATTAAATGGAATACCGCTGGACAACAGGGAAAAGGACAACATATGGCAATGGACGGTTTAAAGGAACAGATGTTGGATTTCTATGAAAAGAATGAAATAAATGGATGGATTGTAAAATGTGATATTCATAAATATTTTTACAGCATAGATCATGAAATAATGAAAGACGTACTTGACTACTATTTTGATGATGATTTTGCAATCTGGCTGAATCATTTATTTATTGATAGTACAAGCAATCCAGGACTGCCATTAGGAAACCAGGTCAACCAGAAATATGCATTGCTGCTACTTCATTCGTTGGATCAGATGATAACGATTGAGTTTGGAAATCTATATTATGGACGATATAACGATGATTTTTATGTGTTGTGCAAAACAAAAGACATCGCCAGAGAAATTCTTGAAGCAATTCGAATGATGGTTAAAAGTCTCGGGTTGGAATTGAACCCAAAATCGCAAATTGTACCGTTCCGAATGGGACTGTGTTATCTTGGATTCCACCATTACATGACTGATGAGGGGAAATATATCAGAAAATTACGTGGTGACAGAAAAAGAAATACTCAGAAAAAGGTTCGTAGATGGGTTCGTGCAGTAAACGAAGAAAAGATGCCAATAAAAAAAATTCAACAAAAAATATGGAGCATGTAGGAACCATATGCTTCATGGAAACTGTATCAAATTATGCCACAGTATGGATTTGGAAATTGAAAGGAGAATGAAATGAGATTAATTAGTCAGACAGGAGATCTTGATATCCCATACGAAAATACAGTATTGAGTGTAGCAGGAAATCTTATATTTGCATATGTTCCTATAGTTGGTGAAAAAGGAACAGTCATAGCTAGTTATTCAACAAAGGAAAAAGCTGAGAAAGCAATGAAGGTTCTTCATAAAGTATACGCAGGAATGTTTCTTGCACAAAACGTTGAAATGAGTGATGACGATTACGAGGAATGCGTAAAAATGGCTGCAAGAGGTTTCGGAATCATTAAAACCATGGTCAACAGCCCAGATGTGAAATTCGAACCGGCAAACATTGTGTTCAGATTTCCAAAGGATGATGAAATATGAAGAGAGTAGACAGCAAGAAAGACTGGGAGCAGATAATAACCATTGAGCTTCCGCTTAAGCAGCTTAAATTACTGCGAGACTGCATGTGCAAAATAAGCTATGCGGAGCTAGAGGATCTAAATAAAGGAAAAGACATTCCATATGCCTATTCCGATTTAGAAAAAACCATAGGTGAAGCTGAAGATATCTTGGATATATAAATGCAGCATATAGAAAGTGAGGTGATGCCATTTGTTCATGCGAGTAATTTCAACAGGAAGTACGAAAGACAACTATGTTTTGGACACAACTATGGAGGCGATGAGCTATAGAAGAAGAGTGGAAATGGATTGATGGATTTGAAGGGTTATATCAAATTTCAAATATGGGAAGGCTGAAAAGCTTTAGGAGAGATTTGAACGGGCACATAATGTCAAATAAAAATAAAAACGGATGGTATTTTACAGTAAATCTTTATGATGAAAGAAACAAATGCCATACAGCTAGAATACATACATTAGTTGCTAAGCACTTCATAGGAGAAATACCAAAAGGATACCACGTGCATCATATAGATGGTAATAAGCAGAACAACTTGGTCACTAACTTAAAAATAGTGCATCCGTCAGAACATAGAAAAGAGACTGCCAAAATGTTCCCGCAGGTAAAAACGGGAATAATCCGTTACAACCAGTACGAACGTCCGAAAACAATATATATGTATGACACGGATGGCAACTATTTAGCCTCTTTTCCGAACGCAACAGCGGCGTCAATCATTACTGGTATATGCTCCAGAAATATACTCCAAGTCGCCAATAAAAACGAATATAAACCGGGAAAAGTAAGAAAAACAGCCGGAGGTTTTGTATGGAAGTTTGAAAGTGAGGTGATTTGAAGTGTTCATGCGAGTAATAAATACAGGTAGCCATTCAGGAAACTGTTATGCACTGAAATCTGAATCGGGAGAAATCTTGCTTTTGGATTGTGGATGTAGATATTCAAAGATTTTGAAAGGAATTTCATACAAAATATCAGGCGTTTCAGGATGCTTACTTACCCATGAGCATGGTTAACCCATGGCGATCACACTAAAGCTATTAGTGAAATCATGAACGCCGGAATCGCAGTTTATACCGGACAAGAAACAATCAATAACTTAGGCATAACGGACGGAACTATAAAAGCTGTTGCTGAAAAGAAATACTTCAAAATCGGCTCGTTCAGCGCAGTTCCGTTCAGCCTGCCGCATACATCTGCAAATAAAGAACCGTGCCCGAACTTCGGGTACTTGGTGGAACATGAAGAAATGGGAAAGCTTCTTTACCTTACAGACTTTGAGCATTGCCGATACAAATTCAAATCAATGGAACTCGATCACCTGGTTATCGGCTGCAATTACTGCGAGGAACTGATAGACAGAAACAACCCGAAGTGGAAGCACCAGATCACCGGGCATTGTTCTTTGTCAACTTGTAAGCAATTCATTAAGAAAAACCTCACAGAATCGCTCAAAACGATAACACTGGTACATTTGAGCGGTGATGCCTCGGATGCTGAAAAAATGCTTAAAGAAATCAAAGAAGTTGTTGGGGATGATGTTCTTGTTCAGATTGGACAAGCCGGTTTGGAAGTTGATTTGAACTTGTTTCCATTTTGAAAGGAGAAGGGAATATGGAAATGACAGATTGTAGCAAATGCAGATTCCGTTACTATTGCACATTATCTTGGGATTACGGTTCGCTGTACTGCAATGATTATGAGGAGGAATGACAGGATGCAGATTTTAATAAAAGTTATGGACAAAATCAAAAAGGAAATCTCTCCAACATCCAGTCTGTACGACAGAGGATGGAACGATGCACTGGAAAAGGCAAAAGAATGCTTCGCATCCTACAATCCAGTGGTTGCGTGGATTCCAACAGAATTAATGTTACCGCCGGAGCCGGACGAAGATGTTGATATTGAAGACCTGCCGCAGTACACGGTAACAATCAAGGGTGCTGAATGGCCCACATCTCTGAGATACATTGGAAACGGTGAATGGGCAGATGTTGGAGTTGGAAGAGAGATAAAATATACGGTTTCAGCGTGGATGCCGATGCCGGAAGCTTATAAGGAGAAATGACATGAACAAAGTAATTTTGATCGGGCGATTAGTAAAAGACCCGGACATAAGGACTGGAACCAATAACATAACCATTGCCAAATACACTCTTGCAGTCGAAAGGCAGTATCGCAAAGACAATGAACGGAAAGCAGATTTCATAAACTGTGTTGCACTTGGTAAAAACGGAGAGTTTGCCGAAAAGTATCTGCACAAGGGAATGAAGATAGCAGTCATTGGCAGCTGGCAGACCGGAAACTATACAGACACTAACGGAAAGAAAATTTACATAAATGATTGCCTCGTGGAAACACATGAGTTTGTGGAAAGTAAGAGCAGAAGCGACCAGTCCGAGAATCCAGGCGCAGTTCCACCGCCAGCACCGGCAAGCGATACATTTGTTGAACCGGCTTATGATCCGGATTTACCGTTTTCGTAATTGAAAGGAATTTCAGTTGGATTACAAGAAATTCAGACAGGCGAAAGCCATTGAAGCTAGCAACAAGAAGAAACTTCTGAAAGTAAATCCGAAACTGGATGAAGGAACCGGAATATATATACTCTGGCGTACCGAAACCAGTGGGTATATAGGCCAGACACGACAAGGTTTACTTACCAGACTGGCACAACACATGTCAGGATACGAACAGCATATTGATCGCTCCATGAAAGCACATGGGCTGTATTCGGAAGAGAATAAGGGTGGTTACAAGATTGATTTCTTTCACTGCCCGGCATCGCAGCTTGATGAAAAAGAACGAGAATACATTCAGAAAGCCATTGATGCCGGATGGATTGTAAAAAACAAGACTGGTGGTGGACAGGATGAGGGGAAAGAAAAGATTGCTGATTACCGCCCGGCAAAAGGATATCGTGATGGTATCCAACAAGGCAAGAAAACTCTGGCTCGTGATTTATCACATATCATTGATACTCATTTGCAAATTACCCTGAAGCCGGAAAAGCAGAACAACAAAATTTCAATCAAAGCTTTCGAGAAATTTAAAGAAATGCTTGATGAAAGGAACTACGAGAAATGACTATACGTGAAATAAAGAGTAGAAAGCATAAGGAATACGAGCAGAATCGTAAAGATATTTATTATTTCATCGTAAAATACGAAAAACGCAAAGGCGAAATGCCGCAGGTTAAAACGATAGCTGAAGAATTAGATTTAAGCCCTAGTGCAATCCAGAGGCATTTGCGCCAGTTTGTAGATGATGGACTGATTGAATTTTCGGGGAGCAATTCTCATAGAAAATACCGGTTGGTAAGAAAGAACAAAAGATGAAGCTTTACGATCTGTACACTTTAGATGGAACATTTGTAGATACTCTTACCCGGAAAGAAGCCGTTGAAAGGTTCAACCTTTCCGGGTGGGACTTCAAATCAAAAATAGACTACAGAGAACCTATTAATGGTGAATATTACCTGGATGATTCGGAAGACGATATCACTGTTAGAAAGCACAATGACAAAGACATGCTTGCACAGTTTGACTTACTCACATCGAAGTTGAGAAAAATATAAAAAGTGGAGGGAAAATAATGGCAGAGAATTGTAATGAATGTAGTATCGCATGGATACGTGGAAGTGATTATGCTGAGATATCGGCGTACAACGGAAGTACTTTAAAGAATCGGACGCTTAAACTGAAAGAAGAAAACCCGGAAGATGTGAAGGTTATCGCAGTCAACAAATATGGCTCGATTTTCGCTCATGTTCCGAGAAAATACGTGCCAAATTTACGAGCCCCGAGAAAACTGACAGAAGAGCAGAGGGCAGAATTGGTTGAGCGAGGAAAGAACATGTCGAAATGGAAAGTAACTGATGTAGAAGAAACATCAGATTTCGATTTTGACGATGAGGATGAAGAAATCCTCGATGGTGAAGATAAAATCGGTTTTTAGGAGAAAAAAATGAGAGTAGATGTTCAGATGAGGAATAATGCTATAACGATTCAAGGATTGATGGTGTATCTGGCAGAAAAATACGGGATCCGCAAAGGAAATCGTATCAAGTACACAGAACGCGGAGATGAAAAAGTGGAACACATTTATGAGGTCGATGCGATTTATCCGCATTGTGTGTTGCTGCGAGATATTTTCGATAACACAAGGATTTGCCCGTGTTACGGAAAATTAAGAATGATGTTGAATGAAATCGAGTAGGAATACCAATGCAGAGCTAAATAATAACAAATAATACAGAAAGGAGCCAGCCTCCGGCCGGGGCAAGGGTATACCGGGCTTCTTAGAAAAAAATGAATTTAAAATGTGAAATATATCGTGATTCTATGCAGAATTATAAAAAATATGCAATTCCAAGAGCACAACTTGTAATTGCGGATGTACCTTACAATGTTGGAAACAATTTTTATGGCAGTAATCCAATGTGGTACACGGGCGGAGATAATAAGAACGGCGAAAGTAAATTAGCTGGAAAAGCAGCTTTCAACTCTGATTTCAACTTTAATTTGTATGAATATTTTCATTTTTGTTCAAAGATGTTGAGGAAAGAGCCTAAAAAGGCAGGGGTAAGAGGAATAAGTTCAGACGCACCGTGTATGATCGTATTTTGTTCATTTGAGCAAATTCAAACTCTGATCAATGCGGCTGCGAAACATGGATTCGTCCACTACATACCGCTTGTGTTCATTAAAAATTACAGCCCGCAGGTACTAAAAGCTAACATGCGTGTGGTAGGGGCTACCGAATACGCACTTGTGTTTTACCGAAATAAGCTTCCAAAGTTCAGAAATGGAGCGCAGACGGATGAAAACGGAAAGACTATTCGTGGTACAGGACACATGGTTTTTAACTGGTTTAATTGGGAAAAAGATTCAAAGAATATTCCTAAAATCCATCCAGCGCAAAAACCCGTTGTCTTGCTCAAAAAGTTAATTGAAACCTTTACTGATCCCGGAGATGTGGTGATTGACCCGTGCTGTGGAAGTGGAACAACATTAAGAGCTGCACATGAATTAGGGCGTAGTGCATTCGGATTTGAGATCGACCGGACGTTTTACCAAAGAGCTAAAAACGAAATGCTTGTGTTTGATTCAGATAAGCAGATGAGCATTAAAGATTTTATTTAATCATGGAGGACTGCACAATAGCGTGCCAGTTGCTTACATGGGGAAAGCGAGGATGGAAATGGAATTTAAAAGCAATGCAAAATACAAAGAGCCTGTCGGGCATGGAAATATTTTTACATTAAAAGATAGTCAATTAGGAATTGAAATCCATAAAATTCATTATTGCGGTGATAATTGGTATCTTAGTTGCAGATCGTTGGGAATATATCAAATGCCACTTGGCACCGAAGATTTTTATATTGCAGTATCAAAAGCAAAGAAAATTATATTTATTACGGCAAACAATATCGTAAAAGAAGCGAATAAGTTTTATCTCGATGAGGATGTTAAAGTTGTACGTTATTAGGACAGGAGGACGCAAAATGTTAAGAACTTCTATATTGACCATTGGAAGGTTCCGGGTGGATTGGTTATTAAGACACTTGAGGGCGAACATATGGCGAATATTGGTGATTATATCATCCGCGGTGTTCACGGTGAATTTTATCCGTGTAAGCCAGATATATTCAGAGAAACTTATAAGGAGGATTAAGAAATGAGCGATGGAATGACATTTGTGCAGCATGAAGATAGCACATTTGACGCATATGATGATACTTATGACATTGTAATACATTGCGAATCAAAAGAGGAACAGGAGAAAGCTATTGAGCATTTAAAATCTACTAACTGGATTCCTGTCAGTGAGAGATTTCCGAAAGCAAGCGGTACGTATCAAGTGACTTGCATGGACGGAAGAATATATCGTTCAACCTATGCAAAATTTCAAAGCAAATTGAAACGATGGGAATTAACTGGTACTAGGTCATATTGGAAGGTCACAGCATGGATGCCACTTCCAGAACCATATAAGGAGGATGAGCCATGATTACATTCTTATTAGGACTTACACTTGGAATCATAGTCGGAGTGGTCGGTCTTGTATGCGTAGCGATCATGTACGACAAGCACCACCCAGACGATTAGAAAGGAGAACGGTATGCTGACAAGGAACAAAAAACTGAAAGACTACGGTATTCCGACAGAGGACATTGAAAAACTGAATACGATGCTGAAAGACTTCCCGGCAGAGTACGGATACCTACTTACCAGTGCCGCCTTGTCAGCTTGCCCCAAAAACACGGTGATAGCGGATATGGTTATTGATAATATCCTACACCGGAAAAGTTACAGGAAAATCAGCAGAGAAAGATATATCCCGATGAACCCGAAAGACTTTTACGGCTACAGACGCAAGACCGTCGCTGTACTGTATGAGAGAATGAGATTGTTGGGAGTGTGGGAAGGAGATGAGTGAAATCAAGTCTATTTATCCGAAGGAATATCTTTTAAAAAATGGATTGCTTCGATACTATACTGCTCCTGGAAAATACGGATTTGCAATTTACGAAGTGGGCTATCAATTACCCCTACTGCCGCCGTTGGAATATTGTACGGAAAATAGTGCGAAACTTGATTGTATAAGATTTAATGCTCTTGGGCCGGAAGAAATCTGGAAAGAATATTGGAGACGTTATGTAATTTCTAAACGACCATTAGGTGCGAAAATAGAGACGTTTACTGAATGGAGAAGTAAAAACGCAAACATGTATGAACGGGAGGATAGAAGATGAAGTTAATTGAATTATTAAAGGCAATTGATTTTGAAAACGCAAGTGGCTTTACATTATGCACATTTTCAGGAGAACTTGATGAGGGATATTTCCTCACTCGTGAAGAAGCTGAGAAGAAGTTGGAGGAGATGAAAAAGAATGGCTGAATATGTCAAAAAATCAGATGTAATAAAAATCATGGAGGATAATTCTCACATTATTGAAGTGTTTGGCGTTAAAAAGAAAATGATTGATGGACTTGCGATGTGTTGGGATTTTGTAGACTTAAAAATTGTTGAGATTGATGATGAAGAGGAGAACTAACATGAAGCTGATAAGAAACTGGAGGAGATGGAAAATGAACAAATGTTGTGCTAGTCAAGGCGGTATATGTAGAAACACTATTCTATTCGGAACTAAATGTGACGGGTACAAAGAAAGATGCACGCTGAGACCATGTTATGAAAGCCTCGAAAAGATGGTGAAAGGTTATCAGCATAATTTAAGAAAAATGTTTGGAGCGGAGGATTAACATGAAACCAGAAGAAGCAATTGAATTCTTACAGGAACGTATTGATTTAATCAATCAGGGCTGGTCGGACATGGCAGACTTTGTGAAATATCGTGCAGCGTTAGAAATTGCAGTTAAAGCGGTAAGAAAGCAGATTCCAATGAAACCAAATAACATGAAAACTATTTTTGATTTTTCAGGTAAATATTATACGACAAAAGGTGATTGTCCAGCTTGTAATAGTGAGGGACTTTATAAATCGGATTTTTATTGTAATAAGTGCGGACAGAAATTAGATTGGAAAGAAGAGGAATAGATAAATGGCTCAGAAACGAATGTTTACAATGAAAATCGTTGACAGTGACGCATTTTTAAGTATGTCAGCCGGTGCGCAATGTGCATATTTTCATTTGTGTATGCGATCAGACAATGACGGATATTTAAGAAATTTGAAACGGATTTTTCAAATTATAAGTATAACTGAAAAGGATATATTTGAGTTGATTGAAAATGGGTATTTGAAAAAAACGACAAATGGTATATATAAATTGCCCCTGTTTAAAGAAACCACAGGATATGGAGAACGAGAAAGAGAAAGACATACGAAAGAATATAGAGAATGGCGAAAAAAAGTCTTAGAACGTGATAAATATATTTGCCAGATGTGTGGAAGACCAAAATCAAACATAGTTCACCATAAAATAAGATTCAGAGACTGCTATGATAATGAAAATATTGCTTATGATGTAAGCAACGGAATTTGTTTATGCAAGAGATGTCATAAGATGGTGCATGGAGGTGGAAATTATATTAATGGCTAAAGTAAGTTGGATTAAAATCGAGACAGAGATGTTCAACAACAGCAAGATTGGACACATCAGAAACTTGCCGGAAGGAAACAATATTGTTCTGATCTGGGTAATGCTTCTTACAATGGCTGGCAGATGCAATGCGAACGGGCTTATCTTTTTAACCGAAAATATTCCGTATAATGAAAAAATGCTTGCTGATGAATTAAGATTTGATGAAAGTGTTGTACGCCTTGCGCTATCAGTTCTTGAAAAATTCGGAATGATTACACGAGATGGAAATTTACTTACAATTCCAGGCTGGGAAGAACATCAGAATATCGAAGGTATGGATAAAATTAGGGAACAGAATCGAATCAGGAAGCAGAAACAGAGAGAAAGACAAAGAAATATGATCGAGCAAGATACGTCACGTGACGTCACGCAACAGAGTAAGAATAAGAACAAGAAAGAAGAATTAGATAAAGAAAAAGATATAAATAATATAATAGTATCTAAAGATACTATTTGTCAGACTGATGTCCGACGTGTTATTGAGGAATGGAACAAATTACAGGATGTTGGCATTGCTCCTATCAGGGATATCAAACCAGCATCAAAAAGATGCCAGATGCTCAAAGGACGAATAAGAGAGTATGGCATGAACGATCTCTTAAAGGCTATGGACAACATTCGCCACAGCGATTTTCTGAGAGGCGAAAACAAAAATGGATGGATGATTACTTTTGACTGGTTTGTAAAACCAAATAATTTCTTAAAGGTTTTGGAGGGCAACTACAATGGGGACAGGAAACATGGATCTGGTGCAAAAACTCAGAGAAAAGTCGAACCACTTATCCCATTCGGAACACTCGGTGATGATGGAGGATCAGACACATTGCCGTTTATGTGATGATTCCGGATGGGTATGGAGCCGTGATCAATACGGAGTTCCGTACTGTCAGGAGTGTTCCTGCGGTATCCGCAAAAAAACGATTCATAGAAATCAGCTTAAGTTTGCAGAAATTCCAGACATCTACAAGGATGCAATGTTTAATAACTTCCGGTCGGCAGTATATCAGCTGCCGGAGAGCCGGGAAACAATAAGGCAGGCTGCGAAAGCTGTTCACTACTGGATGGAAAATATCAGTGATATGCAAAAACAGGGAATTGGGCTATATTTTTATTCTAGTACGAAAGGCTCTGGAAAAACCCGAATGGTATGCAGCCTGGCGAATGAACTGATTGAAAAACATCAGAAACAGGTAAAATTTTCAACGTCTATGAAAATCCTTGACGAGATCAAGTCCACATGGGGAAAAAGATACAGTCCGGATAAAACGGAAGAACAGTTGATTGATGAACTTGCCAGAGCAGATATTCTAATCATTGATGATTTCGGCACAGAAACCGAAAAGGACTGGGTAAACGAGAAATACTATGAAATTATCGACGGACGCTATACAAGCCGAAAAATCACGATTTTTACAAGTAATTACTGTATTTCTCGACTAAATTATGATGAGCGTATCACCAACCGGATTCTGGAGCGATCACTTGAGATCCCATTTCCGGAAGAATCCGTCCGGGAACACATAGCGGAAACAATGAAACAACAAATGATAGCAGGTATCATGGGAGGCGGAAAATGAACAGTGCGGTGTTAAAAAGAAAATTCACAGGGAAACCGGTAACTATGCCTTATTCAGCTACAAAGATTGAAAGAATGCAGCGGATGTTTGACGAGTCCAGAGAAAAAGTTTTGGCAGCCAGAAATGAAGAGATTGAAAAAGCGTACCAGAAAGGCAAGGAAGACGGGATCAATAGAACCGTGAGCGTTTTGAACAAAGTTGTAGAAAACGCAAGGGAAGAAGAAAGAGAGAAAAGCTACAACGCCGGTTTCGAACAAGGATTTACGGACGGACAGGACTGGGCGAATGTTGAGAACAGCGTGACATTACTTTTGGCACTGCATAGAGCATACGACTTTGAACCGGATCAGCTGATGAACGTAGTGGAAAAGAGTAACAAATATGTGCATCAGGCAAATGAAGGAAAACCGACTATCGGTACTCTTGCACGGCAGTTGTACAATGAATGCCAGATAAAGTTGTGCGAACACGAAGTGGAAATTTTGAGAAAGCACAGTTTGTTTGAAGAGGGTGACCCATATGATTAAGATAAGCGCAATGTACAAAGATTCCGGCGGAACAAATCCGTATCACAGATGCGATGAATGTTTACGGTACCGTCCTGGAAAGCATCCGAGGTGTCTGAACTACAATGGAGATGTGGATTGGAAACCAAATTACATTGCTTGCAAATTTTTCACAGATGAAAAGGAAGATGAAATCAAAGGGCAAATGGATATATTTGATTTGTTGTAAATTAAAGTAATTGATTGACTAAAAAACGCTAGAATCCATTTTATATAAGTTCACATAGAAATATATGCCTAAAATGTTTTAAAAGGATTTTGGACCTTTTCGTCAAAGAAAGGAGTGCGACATGAACAAAGCGTTATTACTGGCGTTGAACGAACACATATACCTTCAGGGACTGATCAGCAGAGAAATGAAAGAAAAAATTGATATTGAGATTCTTTCCGAAAATTAAACCAAACTATTGAGCGGAGATGAGATTGAAGGTATAATAATCTTATCTCTGCTCTTCCGACTAGAAGGGAGAACGGGGCATGAACGTTTATCGCACTAGAGAAATACTGAAAACTTGCAGTATTTTCGATCTGAAATTAAAAGTGGCGTTTTACGCAAGAGTAAGCACAGAATCAGAAGACCAACAAGTTTCTATACACCACCAGGATGAATATTACAGAAACTTCATTGCTCAAAATAAAAACTGGGTATTTGTTGGTGCGTACATTGACAATGGAATATCGGGAATACGAACAGAGAAAAGGGACGAATTTCAACGCATGATGGCAGATGCCAAAACTGGGAAGATTGATATGATTGTAACGAAAGAAATTACCAGATTTGCGAGAAATACGTTAGACAGTATAAGATACACAAGGGAGTTACTAATGTATGGTGTATGCGTATGGTTTCAAAATGACAACATTAATACGATTGACGAAGATAGTGAATTAAGACTTACCATAATGTCCGGAATAGCCCAAGATGAATCAAGAAAACTCTCCAATCGAATAAAATTCGGACATGCACAGTCAATAAAAAATGGCGTAGTTCTCGGCGCTCGAATATACGGATACATCAAAAAAGACGGAAAACTTACAATTGATCCCAAAACAGCTCCAATGATAAAAGAGATATTTGAAAAATATTCTACAGGAGAATGGTCTACATCCACTATTGAGAAATACCTGTACAAAAAAGGATATCGAAATTACAAAGGCGGAAAACTCAGCCGAGATAATATCAAAAAGATAATCAAGAATCCGAAATATAAAGGCTATTATTGCGGCGGTAAAGTAAAAGTTGTCGATATGTTCACTAAAAAGCAAGAGTTTTTGCCAGAGGACGAATGGACAATGTATAAAGATGACGGGAACCATGTTCCACAGATTGTAGATGAATCTGTATGGAATAAGGCAAATGTCATTATGCAAACACGGAGCGATGCAATCAAATCCCACAGAACGTCTTTCAAACAGAACAATTTGTTTACCGGATATATCTTTTGCGGTAATGATGGAGCACCGTACTGGATGAAGCAGCACACTATAAGAGGGCGTGAAGATGCAAGATGGGTATGCAGCTATCGCATAAAAAACGGAGCGCAAAGCTGTAACTCTTTCGGTATACGTGAGAAAGAATTAAGGGCAATGCTTGCGGACCTTATCAACAAATCTGGTGATATCCAAGCAGCTATTGAAAAATATATAAGTTTGGTCGAAAAGAACATAGACTTCAGCAACGATAGGGCTGAGATAAACCGGCTTAAAAATATGATTCTTCAGCTAGAGAAAAAGAAAGACAAACTTCTCGACCTTAATCTGGATGGAATTATAACGAACTCTGAATATCTTGAAAAAAATGAAAAATTCAAGAATGAAATCCAAGACATAAGCAATAAACTTTCCGAACTGGAATCGAAAGAAGAAGTCAATAAAGATTCCCATTTGAAATTAAAAGAAATCGGAAAGATATTAAACGATTTGCAAGGAATTGGACCGGAAGATATTACCAAGACTGTTCTGGGAGAATTTTTGGACAAAATAGTAATAAATCCAAAGTGTCCGCAGGAGTGCGAAATTTTGTTCTTTTTAAAGACCGGAGATGTAAAAAAAAAGTCAATAATCGAGCGGGGTAAACAGAGCTGTTCTGAATACTTTTTTTTAAATAAGTTCTCAGAACGACACGCCGTATTTTACAGGAAAATCAACTATGTGGATGGATGTGAAAAGGAATTTAACTACACTTACGCATTTGCAATCTAAATAATATACAAAAGATGAACGGAAGAGCAGAGATGTAATTTTTTGACATTTAACTAAATATCTGGTAGTATGGAAACATACTAATGATGACATCGGTTCCAATTCCCGGAACAGGATGTCTTTTTGTGTTTTTAAGGGGTGATAACCATGAATCATACCGCATATGACGTAATGAGAGAATATATGATCGAGGGAGCAGAGCTGGACGGACCGTACCAGTTCCCCATGATGCCACGGTATTCCGGCAGACCAGATCGGAAGAGC
>NFZJ01005198.1_pt1 | contig 15421 bp, 21 predicted proteins | sample 1095371 | NCBI WGS metagenome assembly NFZJ01 (sample SAMN05181837, study PRJNA323583) | gut metagenome | isolation source: feces | host: Rattus norvegicus | place: Malaysia | collected 2013
TTTTTCATTCGCATAAAATGCGAAAAATCTACTACATTAGACCAAGGAATGATGTTTTTTGGGGAAAAGACGGATAGAAGTTAGTAAAGTCAGTGACGAAGAATGGCTTTTGATAGACACTGACAGTGGTTCGGTGGTTGGGAACATAGATAGATGTGGGTTAAGTGCTTTGGGATTGGGAGATTCCGAACTTAAATACTTGAACGCATATTCGGGAGATAGAACAGGCTTTGTAGACAGAGAGCTTGGGGAAGAACGTGGGGTTGTTCCTTTTAAGCCGTATAACAAGTATGGAAAAATCAATATTGAATTTATAGAGAAGGGCTTTGCAATCGGCATGACGAGCAAGGACTTCTCTTTTTTGTTGTTTTTAATGGCTCATGTGAAGTTAGAAGGAAATGGGGTAAAGAAGTCCAACAACAGATATATGGATGTATCTGGAATTATGAAAGGTTTGAAGGTTTCTCAAAGTCAGGCTTACAGGCTTCTTCAAAGAGCGAAAGACTTTGACATTATACGGTATGACGAGAGCGGTCACATGATATTCAATCCTTTTATTTTTTACAGAACGGGACATAACATAAGCTATTTAACCTACACTTTGTTTAAAGATAGCAGATGGAAGACCTTCTAGCAATATGAATAAAATTGTTGACACATTCTTGTTTCATTTGACCTCTTGAATTATCTTGAAAAGATGTGCTAACCATGTTAAGATATTATTGTAGCCTTAAACAGAAAGGAAGATGTGTTGCATGGTAATCAACATCAAAGGCAAGATTTCAAGTAATTCGGAGCGAAAGGAGATTGACCGATACCTAAAGAAAGACAAGCGTTTTTCCAGCAAAGCAATTCCTGTTTTGGAAACTGGAATCCCTGTTTGGAAGATGAATTGTTTTGGTTATCGGGACGATATGTTAGGTCTTGGCGAATGGGCTAAAAACCAAATCATAGACGTTGTTGGAGAGATTCATAAAACGCACTGGTTCACGAAAGAACTTGTGAACGTAGACGTTGTAGAACAAGACATTAAGAAGTTAGCAAGAATAGCTCCATCAGCAGACCTTATGATTTTGTTGGGAAACCCTCATGGTGGTCTGACCGCTGAATGGATTTTGCGGGTAATTGGTGGAAGGGTAAAAAGATACGCTTGTTACGGCGACAACAAGATGCGTTGGTTTACCGAAGAAGAAGTTTGGAGCAGGATGAAGCCGATTGTAGAATCCATGAACAACAAGCGGTCTAAGGGGGTGTAGAGTTGCTTCTTTTGTTTTCTTTAATTTCTATTTTTCTGTGGTTAGGAACTCTTGAAACAGGGTTTGTGAAAAAACATAGGAAAATTAACTTTCTGATAGAGTTTTCTTTCTTGTTTTCCGTAGTAAACCTTATGTTGTCAATTCTCTATCTGTAAGAAAGGTGATGTGTTAATTGAGCATCAAAATTGAAAATATTGTAACTTTAAACGAAGAACAGCTTCATTCGGTTATCATGGGTGCAAGAAACCCTATGAACTCTTGGGATAGGTCTGACACCTCCGGTGTTGATATTGGATGTGCAGACCTTGACCTTTTAAAGAGATTGCGTAAAGCTGGCACAGACCACCGAAAATACCTTCGCATGATTCCTGTTTGGATGGACATTACAGCACCGTTGTATTGGTGGAAAGAAGCTGATACATACAAGGTTGGAACAGTTGCAAACTCGTGCAGCACCATGTTAAAGATTCATTCCAAAGAGTTTACGATGGACGATTTTAGCTGTGAACATTTAACTGGTGCTTTTGCTGTCAATAATGTGTCCCATCCTATAATGCTTATGGAAGATATTGTGTCTTGCCTAAATTTCTATCGGGAATTATATCTCGAAACAAATGATAAAGAATATTGGTGGCAGATGATTCAACTTCTTCCATCTTCCTACAATCAGAAGCGCACTGTTTTCTTGAACTTTGAGGTTCTTCTCAATATGTATCACGCAAGAAAGAATCACAAATTGGATGAATGGCAAGAGTTTTGCAAAACTGTTGAGCAAATCCCACTCTTTAAAGAAATTTGTTTGGAGGACTAGAAGATGGAAAACGGACTTTCTAAAAACGAACCAATCTCTACTAACGAATCAGGAGGGCTTCAATCGCTTAGACCTTATCGTAGTGACTGGCTACCACCGAGAGCAATGTTAGCTCTTTCTAAGGTGAGATATGAAGCGTCTTTCAAATATTCTGAAAACAACTACAAGCTCATTCCTGCGAAAGAACACATCGGCAGAGCATTAACCCATTTATTTGCGTACTTGTCTGGTGACACTTCCAATGACCATTTAGCACACGCTCTTACCCGTATTGCGTTTGCTGTTGAAATGGAAGAAGAAGGAAAAGTGGAAAAAGTTGAAGGATGTGGAGGCTTTTATGAAGGTTAGTAATATTTGCGAAACTTGTGATTACTGTATCAACATTGGTGGTCAACCGTTTTGTTCTTGTGAAAACGGATGCGCTATGGAACAGAAGGACGTTGAAGAAGTGTATGGAAGAAATGAATCCAGAGAAAGCCTTTCAGATGCTCTTATTGATTCTGTAATTTCTGGTCTTTTGGATGAATAGATATGAACGCTGGAAAGAGATTTGAAGCACAATTCAAGAAAAGCGTTTCTAAGATACCTGACGCTTGGTATTACAGGTTTCGTGATGGCACTGGTAGTTGGGGCGGTGGAACGCAAACAAGGTTTCAAGCGACCAATATATGCGACTGTGAAGTGTTTTACAGAAGGGTCTTGTTTTTAATTGAACTAAAGAGCCACACTGGAAGTTCAATTCCGTATTCTGCTATCAGAGAGAATCAGATAAAAGGTCTTTGCGAAGCGGCAAAAAACAAGTGGATTTCTGCTGGATTCTTAATTTTCTTTTCCGATAAAGAGAAATGCTTTTACTTAGATGCTGAAACAGTAAAATGGCACAAGGAAAACAGTGGAAGAAAGAGCATACCATTTTCGTGGTGTCACGAAATAGGTGCTATTGAAATTCCTGTAAAACCGTTAAAAACAAATTTTGATTTTGATTCTAGGTTTCTCTTAGACAAAATCGCAAGGGAGATGGAAGAAAATGGTGGAAATTTACGAAAGGTTGATTGTCTGTAATCAAGATGATTTCAACATTATAGACAGAAGCAAAGGTGATTTCAGTGTAGCTTTTTGTGCAAAACACCCATTTCATAGGTTCTTGGTAGGATATGAGGGCAATTTAGATAAAAACCATCCAGAATATTTAATCGCAAAAAGACCTGAAAGACACATGATTGCCGCAAACCTGATTGATGTGGACAGAGATGGGTTTGTAAGTGATACCATCATAAGCGAACTTATCAAGTTCATTGACGAAGAAAGAGAGCAAGGCAGGATTGTAATGCTGGTGTGCAATCAAGGCAAAAGCAGAAGCTCTTGTGTTGGCTTAATGTACCTGATTTACAAAGGTATGTTCTCTGATTGCTTAAACTTTGCACAGGTAGAACAAGAATACAGAAAGATTTACCCTTACCACGACCCTGCCTTGGGTATGCAGCTTTACACAAAAAGATTTTGGGAAAAAATAAACGGAATTGAGGAGAGATATATTTATGGCTAGACAGAAACCAATTTACGACAAAAGCATTTCGGTAGAGAAGTTTGACGTTCCGCAGTCTTTAGGATTTGCAGAAGAAGTTGTAACAGAAAAAGAAGTTGTTCTTTCTGCTAGAGATGTTATTGATATGCTCGCAGGCTATCAGATTGAGAGCAACAGTATTATCAAGACTTCTCCTGAGAACAATGTTACTCCTTGCTTACTTTGTGGGGAAATGACAAATGCTCCCGAAAGAAAGATTTGTTTCAAGTGTCATAAGAAGTATATGAAAAACATCTACAACCAACTGATTTCTGAAAATGTATTCCCTGAAAGCATCAACTTTAAGTTTAGGGGGTAAGGAATTGAGTTTAAGCTATCTGAAACGATATAGGCTAGACACATCAGAAAGAGTTCCAGAGGATTTTTATGGAATCATTGACATACTGTCCTCCAACACAATTCACGAATCTATGGAAACGATTCAAGAGTACAGGAAGAACACATTTAAAAACATCATCGTTGAGATGAAGAAAGAAAATACCACCGACATTCAAAGTTGGTGGTATACTCATATTAACGACCCCGACATTGAGCTGCCTTATGGAAGTAATGTGATTTGGTTCTTAAAGAACTCGTATCTTTCCAAAATCATCAAGCTAATAGAGATATTCATTGATGCAAGACCTTCTGGTAGCGGAAAGAAAAGAAAAGATATGTATTATATATCTTTTGGAGTAAGCAAAGAGAACTTCGAGACATACTTCAAGTCTAACGGAACTGTTGTCCCTATTGTCAAAAGGCGAAGAAGAAAAGATATTGGAGGTCACGACCACAAATACGACCACATTGTTCTTGATGGAACTTCCAGAGGGAAACAGGTTAGAGTTCCGTATGTTCCAGAACTTCAAAGATGGAAAGATTGGTGCAAGCTGAACGGCTATCGTTATGGTGGAGCTGTATTAGAAGCTATGAACGCTCAAATAGAAGCGAATCCTGTTGACAATCTTCCACCTATTGAGAAATACACCACAGAAACTGTAACGCTTGTTTCCAATGTAAAATCAGAACAGCCGAAGGAGTTTCTGGTTTCTCTTAGTTCCAGCCAATACAATGAAGCCAGAAACATTATTGAAAGATACAATAAGGTGAATACAACATCTGTTGGCAGAAAGATGAACATGACAGAATACATTAACAAGGCAATTTCCATGTTAAATAGTGTTATGGCAGAAGAATACTTGCTGAAAGATGATATTGAGAACACCAAAAAGCAGATTCAACAGATTGAAAAGCAAGAAAGAGCACTAATTGAAAATTCTTAACGGAAAAGGAGGAAAAACTATGCCAAAACTGACTTCTCCAATAGACAATGTGAAGCAAAACGCTGTAAGCAAGTACAAGAAAGAGCTTTCAGAGATTACAGATGCTACCGGCTTTGAAATCGCACAGGCTTTGGGAATGGTTGGAAAGTCTAGTGAAGAACAGAAAAAGGAAATGTCCAGAGTATTAGCAGAACGCAGACAACAGGTTAATTTCCTTCTGGATGGTTCTAAGCTCAACCAAGCTATCAAGAATGTTGCTATGATTGAGAACTCTATGGATATTCTTTCAGACCCGGAAGTGTTAGAGAGGGTAAGAGATAGCGTAAAGACAGCTTATGACTATAAACAGCTTGCAGACGCACAAAAAACTTTCATTCAGAATATTAGTTCTCTGAACGCTCTTGATACTCTGGATGCAGCAGGAACATCAGCAAGACTGAATCTTGCAGTAAGTCTTAAAAACTCTGATGGCACAAGCACACAGGTGGTAGTTCAAGCAAAATAACAAGGAGTGATTTGCAATGGGTAGACCAAAGGGGAGCAAGAACAAACCGAAGGACGCATTAAATCAATCAAGAACAATGAATCTATCTGAAAAATCGAAAAAACTTTCAGATAGACCGGCAAAAGGAAGCCAATGTTCTGTTTGTGAGAAATGCGGAAATAAGTTTGAACAAGATTTTAAGCCAGAAATCAACACATATACTGACTTTAAGATTTGTCCAGAGTGTAGACAAAGGGAGGTATATGATAAACAAAAGCAAATGGAGCAAAGTGGCAGCACCGTATACAACGCTCTATTGCAATATCACCCTTTTCCAGCTCAGCAAGAAATGCACGAAGCATTTGATAATCACAGATTCTTGGTTTTAAGTTGCATTGTTCCCGGTCAAATGGTTCAAGGGGCAAATAAGCCGATAGAAAGTGTTCAAGTAGGCGATTACATTATCTCACACAAGAGCCGTAGCAGCCTTGTAGAGAGGACGATGAAGAAACCTTACTCTGGTAATGTGTGCGAAATAAAAACAGGTCTTACACTCCCTCTGACGGTTACAGAGGAACATCCTGTGTTGTTCTGTGCAGCTAAAAGAGAAAAGAAAAACAACAAATCGATTTACTATAAGCTCAAAGAAGCGTTTATTCCAGTTAAGAACATAGCAAACGCAATTAAAAGACCAAACTACAAAGAGGATAGAGTATACTGCTTTATAAAAATTCCTCGAATTAAAGGAAACAAAGAAACTCCTTCTTTAACGAGTGATATTGCCTTTCTTGCAGGACTGTTTTTCTTATCTGGAAGATATTGTGAAGGTTTTTCTGAAATATCTATTCCAAAAAACAGCTTTGAAACACAAGAAAAGCTGGACGAAATCATGGATTCCTGTGGTTTTATGTATGACAAATATACAGAAGGAAAATGCTTAAAGTACAATGTTTATTCAGACGAACTGACAGCAGAGTTCTGGTCTTTGTTTGGGTCTAAAAAGGAGCATTGCGATTCTGGAATACCTGTTCAAATCCTACACAACGCAAATGATGATGTGGTTCTTTCCTTCTTGCAAGGGCTATACCAAGGTTGCAACGGAAGAACACATTGTTCTCGCAAAGGACTTGTGTTTAGGACACAAAATTATTCTTTGGCTACCGACATACAACTTGCTTTAACAAGACTTGCAATCGTTTCTAGTCTGAGATATGTAGATGACAGTCAGAATAACTTCACCTACATTGTTTATATTCGGGACACTCCTAGTGCGCTAAAATTAGGATTTGAACAAGATTTTACCAAGTGTCATACTTCGGCTCGGTTCTTTACAGAAGATGGCTTATACGTTGCCATAACCAGCATTAACACAAAAAAGTACAAAGGCAACGTATACGACCTAACAACAACCGACCATTCGTTTAGCGTAAACAATGTTGTAGTTCACAACTGCGGAAACCGTACTGGTAAAGACCGTTTCTCAAACATGGCTGGTATTATGTATTTTGTAGAGTGCTTGAACGAGAACAGGCATTTGGATAATCCAGAGCTTGTACCCTCTGTATACTGGTGGATTATCGCTCCTACTGAACCTATGGCACAACAGAACTGGCTAGAAATCAACAGGTTCTTCCCTAAAGATTGGGTGATTTCCAAAAGCAATAGTACAATGACACTTTACACGATTGGCGGTGGAATGATAGAGGTTCGTTCTGCGTACAATCCTGAATCTCTGGTAGGTGTTGGTCTTGACCTTGTAACAATTACCGAAGCTGCTAGAATACAGGACTTGCAAACGGTATGGGCTAACCTTGAAGCTCGTCTATCTTCACCCGGTCGTGGCAGAGAAAAAGACAGAGTTGGAAAGAAGTATGGTGTTGGAAAGGCTATCATCAATAGTTCACCGATTGGAAGAAACTACTTCTACAATATGTGGACTTGGGGTCAACCGAACCATGACGAATATTCTTCTGATTGGGTTTCTTTTCAACTTCCTTGGACGGTAAATCCTGCCAACGCAGAAAAAGCAAAAGAAATCATTCACACTAGGTACGGTGACATTACCTACGAAGAAAGTTTGCGTAGGCGTATAGGAGACAGGATGTATCGGCAAAACTATCTTGCAGACTTTCTGGCTGGCTCTGGTGAGGTTTTTAAGGACTTCAAAGAGAAATGTTGTGTAGACATATTCTCTCCTAAATTCCAGTTTGACCATGTTAAGCGAATGGAATACATCAAAGAGTGGAAGAAGCCTGTACCGGGAAGAAGATATAGAATCAGTTGGGATATTGCCACTGGTTCTAGCGAAGATTCTCCTGTGCTTATGATACGGGATATGAGCAACAACAATATTGTAAACTTGATAGACCTTTACGGTAAGGACTATGAGATGCAGTATGACACGATTGCCTATTGGAGCAAGTATTATAATGGTGCAGAGTGTGTATACTCGTCTACGGGTCACACAGCTTGCGTAGGACAGCTTTTGAAGCGTGGTGTATATGAAATTGAGATTCAGGAACAGGGTGGCAAGAAAGCAATGTATGTTCAGAACGCCGAAACTGCCGTACAGAACGGTGATGTTCACCTGTTAATGGATGGAAGTGTAGAAGCTCAAACTGCTTTAGCGCAAATCGTTGACTACACAGAGAAGGATGGAAAGTACAGCAACAACGCTGAACCTCACGATGACTGGGCTTCTGCTCTGTATATCAACTACTATGACTATCAAGTTCAGAGCGCAAAAATGCCGTTTCTCGGTATGTTTGACTTTATTTAGTTGGACAATAAAAAAGACCCTGCCTTAATGGTGGGGTCTTAATTTTTGCATATAAAAAAATCGCCCCAGGCAAAAACCTAAGGCGAAAGCGAAGAAGGAGATAAATGAATGAACTTTTGCAATAAAAGTATACCACAAAGGATATAGAATTTCAAGCGAAAGATATTTCAACGCACTTTCAACATTGTTTTTAGGCACAAAAAAAGACCCTCCAATGAATGACTGTTAATCAAACAAAGGAAGGTCTTTCTTGCGTATCAGATAGAAAAAAATACAGGGTAAGAATAATTATTTGATTAGCTTCTGTGAGCACAAATTTTATCCTTACACCGTTTTGAGGTGCTGTGGCAATACAAATTTAAATTTAGCACAATATCCATGTGCCGATATTTATGATTGCTTTGCTTTTCCTCGTTATCATTCACTTAATCTCCTTCTGCCTAACGTTGAGTTTACAAAGTATTTTCAAAAACTTTTTATTAGCTATTGAAATGTAATTGCAAACGATGTAGCATCTTGAAGATTCTCTGTTGTAAGCAGAGCAATCCCATCGTGAGAAGGAATTACTCGAAAAATAGGCTTTTAGCACCTCGTTAGTTCCAGCCGCATCTTCGCCGTCCTGCCTTTTCTCGCTTTTCCCATGCCCAAGCTCAAACGAAAAGACATCCCTGTGATTTCTCACACATGGTAGCCAACCGATATAATTTTTTATAGAAGGGTATACCAATCCCTCTGTGACGATAATAACACAAGAACGGAATGTCATTACCGAACCGACTTTTTAAGGCGATAGCTGGTCAGACTTAACGAGTTATTTTACATGAGGTCGTTGCTTACTCATGCTGATATGAAAGGTGTTACGGCATGATTTATAGGATTTCGTTCCACCTATTGATTATATGATACCACTTATTCAATGACAAATCAATACTTGAAATTGACTTTAACCAAAATGTCATTTTTAACTTGCAAAAAACTGGCGAGGTGTTATTTTACTTGACATTAAATTATACAAAGTGTATACTTTGTAGTGAATATTACAATAAAGAAAGGTGGTGAGCGGTTGGGTAGCTTTTTTAAGCGAAAAAGAGAGCCACAAGAAACCGAAAAAGAGATTGTTTCTGAAAGAGTATCAGTAATTGATTCTTCACTTGAAAAAATCTATGTAAACAACCAAAAGGTTTCAGACCTTCTTCAAAAGCTGGAAAATGAAACTGACATGGTAAAGTGCATTGATACCATCATCACCGAAACGGCAGACGGAAAAATGGCATATAACATCTATCTTAGGTTAGCCAACCAAGGATTTGACGTGACGTGGAAGAACGCCGCCAATGGCAGACCTGTGAAGCGATATGACGCCGAGTTTAGGGACTGGTGTTCTCGTATGGGGAAGAACAATTCAAGTGGCATAGACGGGCTTCTGGACGTGCTACATGGGTGTGCGATTGCCAGAGGTGGAATGGCGGTAGAGGTTCTGGTGAACAAAGGTGTTACCGATGTTGACGAGATTGCCATTGTAGACCCAGCTTCTATTAAGGAGTTTGTTTGGCTGCCGGAAGAAAACAGGTATGCCGCATATCAGCAGCAGTCAAATGGAACTGCAAAAGACCTGTACGAAGGAAACTTCTTCTGGATTCCGTTTGAACCGAAAGCCGGTAGACCCGATGGCACATTAAAATTCCAACCTGCCGTTTACACTACAATTCAATATTTGAAGCTCTTACAGGACAGCACAGCTGTCCTGCACAGGATTGGATTTCCAAGATATGATGTAACTATCGACAGGCAAACCTTCATTGACAGCTTAAACGATAAAAGTCCAGAAGCGGTACAGTCCGCTTGCACAAGATTGTTTCAAGACATGAAATCTAAGCTGGGTATGCTTAATAGAAGCAGCGACTTCTTGCACTTTGATGAAGTGAAGATGGAAACTATTGGTGGCGGTGTCAATGGTGCTGGAATTGACGTAAGGGCGTGGTTTGAAGTCCTTGAACCTCAAATCATTAACTCGTACAGCTTAACACCTGTTTTGATGGGTAGGCTGAAAAGTGGAAGTTACTCGTTAGGTAGCGTTGAGTTTAAGATTGTTACTGACACAGTCGATTCCATGCGTAGGGGCAGCAAAAGGATTTTGGAGGAAGTATTCAAAATCTGGGCTAGGGTTCATGGCTATAACATTATCCCGACTGTCACTCACAATCCTATTGATTGGGAGAAAGAGTTAGATAAACTTGAATCTCAATTAAAGACAATGGAAGTTTATCGTAGAGCAGAAGAATACGGATATATCGAGCGTGACGAAGCAGCTTCAAGAAGCATGGGCGTTGAAGGAGCGTCTGGAAAGTCCTCTGACGGTCTTTATGAATATCTAAGCAAGGATTTCAGAAATAAAGAACAAACGCCACAGAGCGAGCCACAGACCCAACAGAATCAATCGGAAGGAGGTAGCCAACAGAATGAGCCTGAAAGCGGGAAAGATTCTTAAAAAAAGTTTTTGCGACACAAGTTCTGATGAAGCAAAACAAAGAATTATGAATCTCATTAACCAATACACTAGAAAAGAACTGTGTTGGGATGATGTTTATGTTTTTCCGGTAACCTTATGCGACAATGAGATTGACAGGGACACAGAAAGATTTACTCTTGAAAGTTTGAACCGTTTATCTGATTTGTTTGTCGGAAAAACCATGATTACAGACCATGAATGGAAATCTGATAATCAGGTAGCGAGAGTTTTTGAAACGTCTGTTGACAGAGTGGATGGAAAGAAAACATCCGCAGGAGATGACCTGTATAGACTTAACGCATTGGTCTACATGGTCAAAAATCCAAAGAATGAAGCTCTTATCTCTGAAATTGATGCTGGAATCAAAAAAGAGGTAAGCGTAGGATGTAGTTGTGGAAAGTCCACTTGTTCTATTTGCGGTGAGGATTTCTTTTTCGGGGAGAAATGCTTTCATCGAAAAGGTGAAGTATACGATGGAAAAACCTGTTTCGTTGAATTAGAGAATCCATTGGATGCTTACGAAGTATCATTTGTTGCAATTCCAGCTCAAAAAGAAGCAGGAGTTCAAAAACAATACGATAAAAATAAGGAGGAAAAACTAAAGATGTTCAAATACAATGAATCTCTTAAAGAGTATGGCATTGACGAAGAAACCTTTAAAGGATTTGAGGTAGAATCTGAAAAGGTAGAGCAGATTGCAAAATCTGTAAAGGTTGAGAAACCAGAGGAATATATTTCTAAGTCTGCCGTAAAAGAAGCTCTTGGTGAGGAAAAGAAACCAGAGGAAGTCCTTCAACTTGCGAAAGAAGCTGAACAGTATAAATCCGATGCAGACAAGTACACCAAACTGTTCAATGCAACAGTAGATGATGCGTTGAAAGAGGGCGTTAAGGCAAAGGGTGAATCTTTTGATTCTGAAAGATGGAGAAAAATTCTGAACAGCTTCTCTTTTGATGAAGTAAAAGGACAGATGGAGGAATGGCATGGCGAAGCAGAAAAGCAGTTTAACGCCGGACAAAGAGCTTCTGAACCGGGAGTTGGAAAGTCCTTTGATGGCAGAAAACTTAACGAAAACGACATTAACTTCTAATCAAACAAGAAACGGAGGAAGTAAAATTATGGCAGAACTTAGTTTTAATCGTCTTATGACAGACGGAACTTTTGTGCTGGACACTACTACTGTTGGAAAGCTGAAAGGCGACCTGTCTGCTGTTGTAGGCAAAGCAGTTACCATTACTGGCAACTGCGAGGTTGGCTATGGCACAACTGGTAAACCGCTGGAAGGTATCGTACTGAAAGCAGAGTACACAGACCAAGGCAAGACCGAAGTTGTTGTTACCGTTGCATGGCAAGGCACTTTTGAGGATATTCCTGCTACTGGTGTTGTTGCTGGTGACCAAGTAACCGTTGATGGTGCTGGTGGTCTTGCAAAACTGGAAACTGGAACTGGCAGAGCATCGGTAATTGGTTTCAATACTGACAAAGCTACAATCAAGATGTGTTAGGAGGTTGCTTAATATGCCGAAGAAAATCATTATCACCGATGAAATCATGCAAGATTTCCTCGATGTGTCTAACCAAAAAAGTCTGAACTCCATTATGGAGGAAAAATACGAAGCAGAGCTGAAAGAGTGGCGTTCCGAACAGGAAGTTCTTAAAAACGCTACCCCAGTAAAGATTGCCGCTATTTCCGCAGGAATTACCCCACATTCTCAGATGAAAGACTTTAACACTCAAGGTGTAGGTCAGTGGCTCTATCCTGCATACATTGACGAAAGACTTTCTGAGGAAGTAGGTCAAATGAGCATCCTGCCTTATCTGGTAAATGGCTCTGTGGCTGCGAACTCCCTGTCGGTAATGTCTACCCAGCTGAACATCTTCTCTGACCCGAAAAACAAAGATGCAACCAGAATGAAACGAGTTGCAGAGGGCGCAGACCTCCCGATTGCAGAGCTGAAACTTGGTGAGAGAGCAATTTCTCTGTTCAAGTATGGTCGTGCTGTACAAGCAACCTATGAAGCTCTGGCTTACATGAGAGTTGACCTGTTCTCTAAAACCTTGAACCTGATTGCAGCTGATGTTTCCGACCAACAGGCAGAGAGAGCACTTGATGTTCTGGTAAACGGTGACGGTAACAAGAATCCAATCAAGTCTATTACAACCGCCGCTTCTGGCGATACCGTTACTCAGGATGACCTTCTCGAACTGATGATTGCTTTCCAAAGACAGGCAAAAGTTCCTGTAACTACTATCGTTACTGGCGAGAAGTTCTATAAACAAATCTTCAAGATGAAATACCCGAACGACCAGATTCCGGGAGTAAGTTTCAACTTCACTTTCAGCACTCCACAGTTCTCTAATCAGAATGTAAATTTGGTATGGGCTGACAACATTCCACAGGTAAGCGGTAAAGACCCAATTATTGCGCTGAACACTGACCTTGCTCTTGTGAAATACACTGCTCCAAACCTCAACATTCGAGAGATTTCCAAGAACATTAGAAACCAGACCCAGCTTGGTACTATCAGTGAGATTTCCGGCTTCGGTAAGTTTGCTGATGTAGCTTCTCTGGCTATGGTTTCTAAGTAAACAAAGCAACACTAATTCCCTTTATATACTCACAGGGAAGCCCCTGAATCTTATTTCAGGGGCTTTTCTTATACCATTTTTTAAGAATCACGACAAGAGGGGGTAGCGGCATGGCAGACGGATTAGCGGACAAAGAAGATATGGAAAGATTGGAACGAAAGATAGACGAACATATTGCAAAGTCACAAGCAAAGTTTGATGATGTGGCGAAAAGAGAAAACGTAGGAAAGATTTTCGACCGATTGGATATGCACAAAGAAGCGATTTTGAAGTTAGACGCAGAAGTGAAGATTCTTAAAACGGTTATTGAACCGTTAAAAGAACTTCCCGATATTCTGAGTGATTTGAAAGACAGTATGCTTTCGTTTAAGTCCTCTTTAGACAACTCCAACGAGAAGATAGATGCGATTGAGCAAAAAGTTGATAAAAACTTGCAGAACACAGAAGAAAGATTAGATTCTTTGCAATCTGGGCTTGACGCACAAAAACATCGTGGTAAGATAGATATAGTTGATTGGTGCGCTTCTAACTGGGAAAAAATTGTTATTGGCGTTGCGATTGTTTATATATTTATCACACAAGCCATGAAAGGGTAGATTGAATGGACATTAACAAGGACATTAACAAGGAAACTAAAAAAGAAGAAATGGGATATATTACAATTCCTGTTGTAACCTATATGCTAGAGAAAGAAATGGTGGAAAGACGAGAATCAAGACTTCACAAAATCATTATTAGCCTGATTGTCGCTCTGTTCCTTACAGCCATTCTTGTTACAGGAGGTTTTCTTCTGTATATGAATCAATATGAGTTTACATCTAGCACTATCAATGAGTTTACACAAACCACTGATTCTGATAATAGTGGAGATGCCAATATCTATGATGGAATCCACCACACAGAAACGAACCAGAAATAAAGGGTGATTTTGATTGGCGAAAGCTCAACAAAGTTACAAAAAGACGGTAATTCGCACCGCCAGAAAGAAAAACCGAAAAAGCAAAGGTGTAGCAAGAAGAATAACCATAAGGAAACATTCTCAAAGTGCTACGCCACGCAAAATAACAATCAAGAAAAAACACTACTCTGGAAAACCTTCTAGGTTGCCTAGAGATTGGTAATGTGAGAAATGAAGCTAAATCAACTTTACGAAATTAACACAATGGATGAACTAATTTCTTTGAAGGATTCGCTTAATCTCACCGAAAGACAAGAAGAAATCTTTATGAAACGGTTTAACAAAGGACATTCGATTATTGAGCTGTCTATGGAGTTAAATCTTTCAACATCAACAATCAATCGAGAGTTGAGCAAAATCGCAAAGAAAATAGAGAAGATTGTGTTAATCGACCAAGAAAGAACTAGCTAAGTGGCTGGTTCTTTTTTTGTGCAACTATACGAAAAGTATTAAAACCCATTGATATTGATGGGAATGAATGGTAATATGATTTCAGAAAAGGTGGTGAAACAATGGAAAAAGAAAGCAGACCATACATCAGAATGACTACGCTTTTAACAGACGAGATTAACGAAAAACTAGAATCTTACTGCTATGGAACAGGAGTTCCCAAAAGTGTTTTAGTACGCAAGTTGCTAGTTGAATTTTTTGAGAAACAGAAGAAGAAAGGGGAATAGTATATGAGTGATTTTGAACTTTTAAAGGCTCTACAAAACGAGCTAGTTGAAACACTGGAAAAAAGAAGAACCGGTAGGTGGATTACAAAAGAAACAAGCAAAGCAAAAATAAACAGGCTTAGAATTTCTTTGAATGAGGTTATGCTTCGCATAGAGAGAAAATGCGTTGCGTATAAAACTGCGTATAAAACTAAACCCGAAGATTGGGAATAAGAAACAGATTAAAGACCGCACTAGGCGGTCTTTCTTTTTATTAAAAAGAAAATTGATTTGGGTGTTGACTTACAGAGAATGATGTGCTATTATAGGTAACAAGAGAGGGGGTGAGGGTAAATGAAGGAACTATATACCATAAAAGAGGTAGCAGAAACACTGGGATTTGCTACTAGAACTATTCAGAATTGGGTGTATCAAGGAAAAATCAAATGTGTTCGTGTGCTTGGGAATGTAAGAATCACCAAAGAAGAACTTGAAAGACTGAAAAAAGGAGAATAAAGCATGAATGAAATTA
>NFZJ01001547.1_pt1 | contig 15259 bp, 2 predicted proteins | sample 1095371 | NCBI WGS metagenome assembly NFZJ01 (sample SAMN05181837, study PRJNA323583) | gut metagenome | isolation source: feces | host: Rattus norvegicus | place: Malaysia | collected 2013
TAAGCACAAAAGGTAGGATAGCCAAAGTAGTAATAGGTACTCCATACTGAGATTCAAATAAGTTCTTGTAAGCAGAAAGTTGTAAAGTATAGTAATCCTTTGCACTCATTCTTTGAGTAGCAGAGGGATTGTTAAAGTAGTTAACCTTGTGACCATATCTGTCTGTAAAGTCATAGAAACTATATCTGCTTGTCTTTACATCATAGATTCTAAAGTTACCATCCTTGTCAATAGAAAGAATATCAACCTCACCTGCAACTCTTGTACCATCAGAGTATTTTTGGAACAATACAATATTATCAGCAAGGAATCTCTCTCCCATTTGCTCCATATTTGACTTAATCCTATTAAGGGAAGTAATCAAATCTATGAAAGCATTTTCTGACATATTGGATGGTCTTGCTATCTTAGATACATCTCTTATAGTAAAGTACTGTCTGATGATACTATCTACTGCTGAACCAGCATCAAGTGCTCTTTGTGAGTTAGTACCAGACATCTTATCTCTTACTATATTCACAATAGTATCTCTACTCTTGGCATCAGTCTTACCTCTGTAGGCAGTCAAGTCTACCTTAAACTTGTTCTCCAAGTATTTCAGGTAATTCTCAAACTGAGTGGGATTATCTACAAACTTGCTAAGATTAAGTCTTGCTAATTCAAGAGCCTTTGTCTGCTTGTCAGATTCTACCCAATTAGAGCCTAATCTGCTATGTACCCTACTATACTGATGATATTCACCATCATCTTCAAGTACATAATAGAACTCACCATCAGTTCTTGTCTTATCTACCCTCTTCTGGTTCTCATATATTTCACTGACAACCTCCTTAGACTTGGCAACTCTATCCTCTCTTTCTTTCTTCCTACCTGCAATAGTATCCTTAACATCTTGTGCCTCTTGACCACTAAGATATGTCTGTTTATTTCTATCAAGTACCTTACCATCAGGAGTAAGAACTTTGTTATCTACCATCATTGAAGAGTTAGTAGCATCTCCAAAGTTATCTTGCGCCCAAGCTAAATCAAACAATATTCTATTATCATTAGTAATTGTTACACTTTTACCTTGGTCATCCCTAATAGTATTTGTCTTTAAGTCCACATAGTATGGCTTGTTTGAGAATGTAGATACTATCTTTGTGCCTGTAATAGCGCCTTCAGTACCACCTACAGGAGTCTCTATCTTCCTCTTAGGCTGAGGGGCTACAGAAGCTGGACTTATAGCTTGATGAAGATTACCTTCATTATCAAAGTAGTCAGTTGTAAACCAATTACTTCTTACTGAAGCCTCAGTAATATTTGAAGTAAGGATATTAGAGTTTATCAATCTATTGTTGTATGCACCTTCATTTATTCTCCTTGTACTGACTTGCAAAGGAAGATTAAACTTAACAAGGTGTCCAAGTATCTCATTATATATATCCTCAGGATTCCTGATAGTTCTTTGGAATCTCTTATCATCCTTTGCTTCTTTAGCAGCATCTTCACTAAGTGCAATTTCTAAGCCATCAATAACAGTACTTTTACCAAAGTTAGAGAAATATACATCATACTTATCCTCCTTGATTTGTTCTTTTCCATTGATAGTTACTTTCTCATAAGTACCATCTGGCTTCCTTACTTTCTTACTAATAACAACACCATTACCTGTTCCACTACTGAACCAAGTAACCATAATGTCCTGCATATACAAGTCTTGTGCTAAGTCTTGCATAGCAACAGATACATCATCCTGTGATGTAGCAGTTGATAACTTAGTAATGGCATTCTTTATATCTTCTCCAACAGGAGTAGAGTTCACACTACTATCATTCAGATTAAACTCTTCATTATTGAAGTGCTTAACTCTTACAGCAGCAGGAGAATACTTACCAGCTCCATTAGGTATAAGTAGATATAATCTACCCTCCTTTTGGCTCATATCCACTGGCTTGATAATAAGACTGTCATCAATCTTACTATTGGTAGTAAGTACACCATTCTTTATAATACCAAAGATAGGCTTTCTATCAGTTGAAGATACATTAGGTATTTCAGACAAACTCCTTTCAGTATTACCATAAGGAACTCTACCTACCATTACCTTAGATACCCTTGTAGTAGGTGTGGCAATAAATTTACCTTTGGATTGAGTACCTGTAGCTTGTCTTGTCTTTACAAGTATAGGAAGTTTAACACTAAGAGTATTGCCATTAGTTAAGTAAACTACCTTATCTATATTTTTTACACCAAACTTTTCAAGATAAGGTCTTAGTATTTCCTTTACTCTAGGCAACTCTTTCTCAGATATATGGACTTTTTCCATAGCTTCTTGGTCTTCCTTACTTAAACCAAATATATTAGCTAAGTCTCCTCCATTTATATCTGTTTCATAAGTTCTATTTCCTATCTCAAATCCATGATTAAGCTGCTGTGCAAACACCCTTAAACCATCAACTGATATAGAGGTTCTCTCATATATTTCAGCACCTAATGGTAATTGGGTCATGACAGAAGACATCATATCTCTAAAGATAGTTTTGTCTCCCTCCTTGTTCTCCATCTTCATAGACCACCTATTAGAGTTTGGCTCTCTGAAGATTCCTATAAATTGGTGGTCACTTTTACCAGCTAAAAGTATAGTAGGTTGTCCTTTACTATCTACATATATAGCAGTTCCATTTTCTACTCTATCTAAAGTACCATGTACCTGTCCTCCATAGAAGGACATTTCCTTGTCATATTGGTAATCTGTTTTGAATTGTCTTTGTTGTGGTTGAGCACTTCTTTGAGCATACTCACTTCTTATCTTCTCTTCAAGACCCTTCAGACCCTCATACCTTGAAACACTATAGTCAGATTCATCTAAACTACCTACTACTTGACCATTCCTTTTATCTATAATAAATATGGTGTGGTCATTGAATGAAGGGTCAATCATAAAGCCAAGTTCATCACCTGCTTTTAAGTTACCTTCATTTAGGTATCTAAATGCTCCACTATCTCTTAGATAGCCATAAATACCAGAGAAGTCTACACCTTTTTCTCTCTCACTTGCTACAACATCAAATGGTCTGAAGTCTCCTTCCTTGCTTGCCTCTATATGTAGTTCAGGTATAGCAGGTCTATAGAATTGATTGGAGGTATCTCTACTTGGTCTCTGTGGAGTCTCTACCCTCTCATTGGCTTTCTTATTCTCCTCACTGACCATTTCAGCAGTTATATTACCTACAGGTAATTCTGTTGTAGGTAAGTCCTCACTACTTGTTACAGTAGGAGTAGTAGATGTACCACTATCTCCTGTAGCAATTCTATCATCACCTCTTAGTTTATCTGGGTTTTTGTCAAATATAAAGTTAAAGTTATTAATAATAGGAGCACCATTTACAAGACCATTAACTCTTACAGTTCCAGCATATTTTCCATCTTTTTCTCTTAGTTCAAGTAGTTCAAACTTAGCTGTATCTCCCATATCATTAAGCATATCTTCAATACTTTCTAATTCTGATGCGGGAATATCATCTTTATTTATGCTAAGACCTGTACCACTAATTATTTTATCTCCTTTTCTCTTTCCATATTTAGTAGTTTTAACTCCGTCTTTTTCAGTAGTCTGCCTAACTACCTCAACAGGTTTCTTATATTCCTTAGAGAATCTATCCTTAAACTTATTGTCATTATTAACTTTAGACATTGCTCTTTGAAGTTCATATTGAGCTTCTTGGAATCTTGTTGCAGACAACTCAACATCACCCTCAGAATCTTCATCAAAGGCATTCTCATTATTAATGTAAATTGAGTTAGGATTAGCTAACTGTTCAAGATTCTCAGAGTTACTGAATTGGTCTTGAAGGAGTTTCATGGCATCTTGCTTAACTTGTGGTTCTACATCTGACTCATTAAGAACTCTTCTCACTTCATTATTATATTGTGAAGTTTCTCTGTAGTTCTTAGACATTTCACTACCTTCATCCTCAAGTTCTTTTAGAACTCTATCTCTATTCTCTGTATCATCTTGGGCATCTATTGTACTTCTAAACTCTTGTAAGTTCTGTGCAGCATTCAAAGATGTCTTTAAGTCATCAGACTTCTTCTTAGTCTCTTGTTGTGCAGCTTGCTCATCAGCTTTTGCATGGTCTTCTGCTTGCTTTTGAGGATTCTCAAGATACTCTTTTAACTTTGCATTATATGTCTTTGAGGCATTACCTAACTTGACAATATCATTCAGTTTAGTTGTAATATCTGCTTTCTCATCTGCACTAAGTACAGTTTCATCTACCTCATTAATTTCCTTGATAAGACCATCTACAAACTTAGGATTAGTTGCTAATGTATGAGCCAATACCTTATCATCCTGACCTCTAACCATATTAAGAGTGTTGATAGCACCTTCAATGGCTCTTACATTCTTATCTGCTTGTTTATATCTATCAGTTAAATCAGCATGATGTTGACCTTCAAAATCTCTGACTTGTTGATTAAATTTAAGTAGATAGTCTAAGTTACCTATTACATTACCAATAGCTGATTTAACCTCTCCAGACATAGCTGTTGCCCTTTCAGCCCAGTTACCTATCTGAGATTTCATCCATGTCAATTCTTCAAGCTGGTCATCTGATAATTGCTGACCTGTCTTAATATCAAGCTCATCTTTTATCTTCAGATAATTGTTGATAGTGTTGGTCATTTCATCATGGTTTTGCTGTAGCTTCTCTATCATTTCCTGCTTGCCCTCTGGAGTAGCATACATAGGATTACCATTCTTATCAACAAATGGACCTACCTTAGAACCATCTTCAAGAGTAGTTGTAGTATTCTCCACAATAGAGGCAAGGTTTTCATCTGATGTATCAAAGGCTGCATCAATCAGTGTAGTAAGGTCTTCCATTCTACCTGCATTATCAAACATGGCAATATCAGATACTAATTGAGCATGTTCTGCATTCTTAAAGTTGAACTCATCACCTTTCTCAGCAGCCCTGTTCATATCATTCTGATACTTATTATGCCTGATAAGACCTTGATAGTAGTTCTTAAATTCAGGAGAATTTACCCTATTATTCATGTAGTTAGCAATCTTATTTTCCCTTGCTATCTTCTCATTGTAGTCTCTCCATTCATTTATGGCACCACCCTCAATAGTAATAGGAGATTGCAGTGAGCCTGACTCACTTCTAACTCCTCTAAATCTTGGCATACCTAATGCACCTGTCAAAGAACCAATAAAGAACTCTTCCCAAGCAGAACCATCATTTACTGTCTCATTAATTCCCTCAGCAAATGATTTGGTCCAACTTAAAGTCTCTTGTGCAGCCTCTGGGTCAGTCTTTGACTTATAGAAGTTATTTACATCAGTAGAGTAATAATTGCCTGCTATCCTACTTGCAGCAACTTGTAATATTTCCTCATTACCTTCAGATAATGCACCTTTTGTTATTGCAGCAGTAGCACCTAATCTTGTAGTACCAGCAGTATATTCCCCTGCTTTGCCTACTATATTAGTAGCTCTTCTTGCAGTTTTAAATCCATTGGCATACAACTTACCAAACTGAATTATATTAGATGCAGTAAGAATAGGTATATTCATAAGCAAGTCTGCATTACCCATCTTTAATCTGTCCTCACTCAGTTTGCCTAAAGCTGCATTATAAGACTCCTGTTCTTTCTTTATAGCATTCTGATATTCTATGTATGCAGGGTCTACCATTTGACCTTCTCTTGTACTCACAAGAGTACCTTTAGTATCTTCATACCTATTCTGTATAGCTTGTATCCTATCTCTATAAGTATCATCAAGCTGTGCTTTATGGAGTTCAAACCAATCTTTACTATTGTTGAGTGCTTCAATTCTACCCTCATTTACTGCTGAGATAGTAGCACCTACAGCAGAATTAACTATTGCTGGAGCCTTTGAAGACTTAGCAATAGCACCAATAAGTTGAGGTAATTTAGTTGCTTTCAATCCAGCAGCAGTAACACCACCACTATAAAAAGCACCTACTGTGAAACCTAAGTTCTTGATAAACTTATCACCTAAGAAGTTAGCAGTGAAGATATTTTCATACCAAGGCTGTTCTTGTTCTGCCTTTGTGTAATAGTTAGGTAATGCTTGCTCAGACCATTCATTAAAAGATTGCATAGCCTTAGAGAAATCATTATCCCAAATACCAGACCATCTATCTTCTTCTATAGCAGTCTTTCCTCCGAACAACAATCCTAAAGTACCATCAAGAAAAGTAGTACCTGCAAGTATAGCACCTTTAGCAAGACCTGCTCCTATCTGTGCATACCAAGGTTGATTCTCAGCTCTTATATCTCCCAACTCTTGAAACTGTGCCTCAGTTGCAGTAGGCTCATCAAACATACTTTCACCCCAAGGTGTAGCAGTTCCCTCTAAGGATGATTGAGCCATCTGCTCACCATGTGCCCTTGCATCATACAGTGAAGTAGGAGCAGTGCTTGCTCCTACATTCATGCTGAATGACTGAAACTCAGGACTAAGGTTAGTATATGGCTTTTGATTTGCTTTCTGCAAATCTCTGAAAGTCATTGGACCACTCTTAGTAATATCTATATCTTTTACTTTAGTTTCTTTTGCCATATCTTAATATCCATAAGGATTTAACTCTTGTTCTTTTGTCTTATTCTGTACTCCTAATTGAGAGTGGAATAAGTAGGCTTGCTGTATAGAATTAGCATATTGTTGCTGAGCATAAGTAATTTCATCTGGAGTAGCTTGATGTACATTACCCCTTGCATCAGTATATTGACCTGTACTAACTACATGTTGCCATTGATTTGCAGCAGCCATTGCTCTATCTCTATTCTGTTCATTAGTTGTATTGATGCCAGCAGGCATTCTGAATCTTCTCACATTACCCTTGTCATCTTGTATCATTACAGTAGCACCATAAGGACTGAATCTTGTAGCAGTTACTTTGTACTTATCACTCTTCAAGTCTTCCATAGTGATTTCCTCACCTGTATCCTTAAATTTCTTAGACTTGCTATCATAATCTACTTCTTTTAGACTTAACCCTCTGCCAGCAGTCATAATAGCATCCTTCATATCACCCTGTTGGTCCCCTGCAATAGGATAGTCATACTCAGTAACTCTTGTAGCATCATATCTTGAAGTTCTTCCTGCTGAAGAATTAACATATTTGCTCCATACATTACCAAGACTTCCAGGCAGCCATTTGCCTCTAGTAACTTTATTTGCTCCTAAGTTATCCATAAACTGTCTGAATACAGTAGGAGTAAATTTCTTACTACTATTCTGCATCTGTGTTTCTGCATTCATAAGTCTTGCAGTACCACTGTCAGAATATGCCACTCTTACTTTTGGGGTAGCATTCCTGTTATATTCTTGCCAGCCAGCCCAAGTCATCCTCATTTGACCATGATTATCTTTATAGAAGTATTTAGAAAAATTCTTCATATTATCCTTATACTTCTTTTCATCTTTACTTAACTCTCTATTACTGTAGATATTTAGAGGATTGATAGCAAGATTATTCAGTTGGACTTGTTTTTGCTCTTCTGCCTTTCTTGCAGCAGCTCTTTTCTCTGCCCTAATCTGCATAGCCTCCTGCTCAGCCATCTTAGCCCTCCAATTATCAAGAGTCTGGTATTGAGTCTCACCAACTGCACTCCATAAACCTTGCCTAGCATAGTCAATAGCCCTTGCAATAGTAGCTTGGTCTCCCCAGTTTCTAACACCACTTGAATTAATGGCATCTTCAACAATTTTTGTAAGTTGAGGAGCAGCATTAGGATTATCCTGTATAGCCTGTAATACTGCTTGAGAACTAAAGCCCTTTTGCATCATAGTCTCATAGTATGAGTTACCCAAGATGCTTCTCCACTTCCTTGGTTTCTCTTGCATTTCCTTAGCCAATGCAGATGCAGCACTTGCAGCCTGTGCAGTAATTAACTTACCTGAATATGCTTCATAAGCTAATTGAGGATTCCTTATATAATCATCAAGACTTGTAGTTGCAGCTCTTCTACTCAACATCAATGTTGGGTCTTGAAGGAGTGCTTGTTGCTGTTGCTCTGCTTGTTTCTGTCTTGCTGTATAGGCTTGTTCAATAGGAGTTATCTCCTTACTGTACCTTGCTCTCATATTAAGCATGTCCCTTCTGCTTGCAGCATTAAGTCCTTCTCTTGCTAACTGACCTGCTTGCTCTTCAAGGTCATTTGCATAGGTCTTGTACATCTTGTAAGCATAAGGGTCAGTCTGTTCATTAGCCATTTCCTCCCATACACTTGCCTTAGTAGCAAGCTCTCCATACTGGTTCTCCAACTCTTGATGAGCCTGAGTAGCCATCAAGGTTGGAGCCAGCATCTCTTGATAAGAGAATGGCTTGAATTGTGAATTTATTACTAAACTATAATTAGCCATGTTACTTCTTCTTAATAGTTAAATAACCACCCTTAGCTTTCTTTTTCTTAGCTTTATTGGCAGCATCTCTTACTTCTTTCTTCTCTGCTTCACTAAGACTTTCATACCCATTCTTATATGTAATATTACCCTTGCTATCAATAGAGTAGTATAGTGCAGGATTACTCATAATCATGTTTCTGCTGTACTCTTCTCTACCAATATCTCCAAGAGAATTAAAGAAGTTAGTAAGGTTAGCACTCATACTTGCACCTCTTCTTGCATCAACAGCATCTCTTACTGCCATAGCCTGTGCAACTCCACTTAGTCTTGAACTTCTTGACTTTAATGCAGCCTCTTGATTTGCCATTGCAGCCTTGAGTCCCATCTCAGCATTGGTTTGATTAGTACCCCTATTAAAGGTTTCAATAGCTTGTCTTTGTGCCAAGTTATACTCTTCAGCCTGTCTTGCAAGGTCTCCTACTCTACCTTGAGCATTATAGTCTGCTGCAAGTAAAGCTGCATTTCTTGAAGGACTTGTAGTATTCATAATAGCCCTTCTTGTAGCACCTGCCTGTGCATTGAGCTTATTTAGATAGAAGTTTCTATCAAAAGGTTTATATTGCAAATAATTACCTATTGGGGTATACTCTATTGGAGTATAATTACCTGCTTGGTTAGCTGCTTCAAATATTGTATCTGCACTTGTATAGTCAGGTCTACTAAATAAGTTCTGACCTAATCCTATTGCAGCACCCACTACAGGAGCATATCTCAGGTCTGTAGCATCTAAATTGCTAAGCAATCTTGATACAGCACTCTTTTTCTTCTCAGGAGCCTTAATTGGGTTTTTATTATAATCATCCAAAGAGCTTCCTACATTATATCCTGCTCTCTTAGCAGCCCTTGCCATATATTTAGGCTCTTCTACCCATTCACCTGATGGTGTTATTCCTGAACCAAAGTTCAATGGGTTAGCATCTGAGTCTTGATAACCAGTAAATACATACTTATTACTAATAGGGTCAAACATTGTACCCTCAGGAACACTGCCATCATCTATAATCAATAAATGATTAGGGTATTGACCAAGGCCATCAAATAATGTACCCATTCTACCACCATGAGCATATTGTACTCCTTCTTGACCTTTTTGGGTCTGTTGTCTTACAGTCTCTTGGGCTTGTTGTAGTCTGGACATAGAACTTAGAAGTCCTCTCTTGCTTATTGGGTCATTAGGTCTTTCCTTTGATTCATCACCTAACTTCTCTGCTATTGCAGCAAAAGAATGTCCATCATAAGACTTAGGGAGATTAAAACTCTCCAATAGACCACCATCAGCAAATAACCTATTACTGAATACATAGTCATTGAATATAACCTCACCTTGCTCTACAAGATTTGGGTTTCCCTCAGCATCCATCCCCATAGGTACACCCTCCATTGGATTCTCCTCATGGGTTCCACCATTACCTACAATAATTTGACCATTACTAAAGTCAGCACCATTAGTATTTAACTCACCCCCAAAAGAAAACTTTGTAAGAGGTGATTCTAATCCTTTTAATCCATAAGGGCCTACTTCATGTTGGTAAGAGTCTCTTTTAGTTAATTTACTCCTATTCTTAGAACCTCCTACAAATCTATTATTTAGTTCTCTCACAGGATTATTTTCTTTCTTAGTATTATATAGTTTTTCACCATATCTAAATACATCTTCCTTATTATTATAAGCTCTATCAAAAGCTTCATTAAATGTTAAATCAGAATAGTCATTAACATTAAAACTAGATGTGGCACCACTTCCTATGGTTCTTCCTCCTCCATAGCTTCCTCCTATTGGATGTAATAATCTATTACCTACATATTTTCCATCTTTAAATGAAGCTCCTGGCATGTTATATAAGAAGGGATAATACCAAGGAGTACCATCATTTAACTCACCACCTAAAGCATGCTTCCATTTAGCAGCATTTCTTGCAAAATTAGCCTTCTTCACCATAGCAGGAGAGTAATCTTCTTTATTAGCTAGTACTTGTGAAGCAAATGATTGCACAGACTTTCCATGCTTTTTAGCTGCTGCTGTGAAAGTTCCTCTCTTAGAGGGTTTAATATGTATTTTACCTCCTTCAGCAAATGTGTTTAACTCTGGAGATTCAAATGAGTTAGGTAATGAAGTTAATCTACCTTTATTTGCAGCATTAAGAGCCTTAATACCTAAGTTCTCCTTAGCCAATTCATAGCCTATTGCTCCACTTCCATATCCTCCCCATATACCAAGAGGACCACCAAAAGCAGCAAAATTTGCCATAGCATTAAGGTCTGACTGAATATCTGCTGCTTCTGCTGCATCCTCATAAGAGGTCAATGCTCTATTCCTTGCAATGTCTTGTTGCTTCTTTAATGCTTTATATTTTTTCTTAGCCTTACTGCTGAACCAACCATCTTTACCAATATCTGATTTAGAGAAGTCTGCTCCAAAATCTTGATTAGCCCATTGACCTTCTATAGAATCAGCACTACTACTATCTACCATAACAGTATTCATAGCTTTGTTGCTTCCTTCAACTTCAGTAATTTTTTCTTTATTTAACTTGGAGCCAAACATCCTGTTTGTAAGACCTCCAATAACACCAGTACCAGCAGATATGATGCCTCCAAGTACAGGATTAACTGCACTTACTGCACCACCTATAGTACCACCGATGTTACTAATTGCACTACCTGCACCTGATTCAAGCCCTCCTCCAATAGCACCACCTGCAATATTACCTACTGCACTGCCTATACTACTTGCCAAGCCTCCCTTTAGCATTTTAGCAACATTGCCTCCACTAAAAGTGCTCTTTAAGTCAAATGCTCCTGTGCCATCCATAGCAGCCTTGAAATCACCACCCCAAGAATAGTAATGGGGGGTATATGTAAATGGTCTGCTAGACTTTCTTATAACTTTTCTTTTAGCCATATCATACTAATTTGTTTGCAAAGATAAACAAAGTATTTGAATTATACAAGGATATTATCCAAAAAGTAAAGGGAAGATAAGTAATTAACTTACCCTCCCTCTATTATTACTCAAAGTAATGCACAATCATATCATGTAATACAGTCTTGTTTACATTCTCTTTTTCCATAGACAGCTTAATATATAACCAAGGATTCCTCATCCTATCCCTACCTTTCTTATCAGAACCAATAGCACTGGCTCTTGGTATATTAGCTCTCCAGATTCTAAACTTCTTCTTTAGGTCAGAAGGTCTTCCTAAGATGTTGTTTAGAGTAGAAGTACCTTGTTGATATTCATTCCATGCAGTTAGAGTATCAAATGTTGTGTTAAGTAAATTACCATTCTTATCCCAACTATCTGACCTAAACTCAAGGTTATTAAATATCTTGTCTACAGGCATATCTGGATTGGCTATTACAGTAGTATAGAATGGTTGATACACTCCAAAGAACATATTGTAATCCCCTTCATTATGCAACCAAGGTTTATATAATGTGCCTGTACCTTCAACATTGATAGCAATTCCTCTGTCTTCAAGGTTAGTGAAGTAAGGCATTTTCTCATAACTATAGAATGAGCTGAACTGACCTAATGGCTCAGAGAATGCTAAACACTCATCTTTACTAATAAAGAATACATCACCATTAACCTTATCATAGTAGGTAACAAATCCATCAAAGTCTACTGGGTTCCATATATCTATACCATCAGAGGCTCTGTTAATCCAAGAGTGGAAGCCTAATCTATCTGATAGATTATCCAACTGACCATTGAATAGGAATATGCCTTTTGTAATGTCATCTATAAAGTAAATACCATTAGATGTTTCACATATAGACCATTTATTAGTGCATCCTATTCTATCAGAGATGTATCTCTTACCATTAACTTTTCCACTGTTTGCAATCTCAATAGGAACCCCATCAGTAGAAGAAATCTGCATATTCTCATTATACAGGATTTGGCTGATACCTCTATCTTGGAAAGCAAGTATATTGTTATTAAACCTTCTCAGTGCCCTTACATTTCCCTTGTCCCCATCAAGGTCAAGAGTAGATGCAAGAGTAATGTTAGTCCAAGTGTCCACTAATTCTCCAGCAGTTTTAGTCTTAGTCCAAGTAATTGAATTGTGAAAGTTATCCAAGTTCAATTTGTTTGGATTAATTGTCCTGTAATTAAAGAAGTTATTAGGCTGAGAATATACATCATTCATTAAGTTAAAGTTCTCGGGAGTTATTGAGAAGTTGTTTGTCTGACCCCTATTCCTGTCATACCTACCATCAATATTTACCCTTGTTTCACACATGAATGAAACAATATCAGTTACTGCATTCTGGTCTTCAAGAGTAAATGGATAAGTCTTGATATGGTCATATCTTTGGAAATAGGTATCACCTTCCTCCCACCTGATAGTAACACTGCTCTTGACTCTATTATTAGTATCTACAAGAGAAATTGGGTCTCCACAAGGTAGCCATATGTTATTCTCAAAGGCTTCTTCTGTTTGACCACCAAACCTATTCTGTACATTGTCATTATACAATTCTCCTAGCCATAGCCATCCATGCTGAATACTTGATACAGTAGATATAGGGCCTCTTAGAGCACCAGCAATAATAGTATCTTGTGATACATTCTTGGCACTTCCTGACTTATCCCAATACATGTGCTTGCCACTTGGAGCACTTGAGTCCTGTGCATTTACAGGCCAAGTATTATTTAAGTCACCATCCTTAATATTAGGTAATATTCTTTGAGCACCTGATGTAGTATAGTTCAAGGCTAGCACAGCATGAGGGGTAGACTTATACTTAATTCTAACAGGGTCAGTGCCTGTAATTTGGTTAGTAAATTTACTATCTACCTGTGTATAGCTACCACTAAACAGAGTATGTGCATTAGTCTCTGCACTTTGAACTCCAGTAGTCATAATAGGATAACCATCTTTTTTGCTACCAACTCTTGAAATAGTAAGAAGCTTATCTATGTTACCATAGTAGTTAATATCTGTGAGACCTGAGTTTTCTTGTGCAGGCAGCCTAATGAGTGAGACTTCATTAGAGTCAAATATTGCAACTCCAGATATGCCAGTTCTGATATTATTGCCCTTTATGTAAGCATTCCATATGTAAACTGAATCTAAGTAGATTGATTTGTATGAATACCTCATATTAGACATCTTCTTCTTGTCAAGCATAGCTGACCTATACCCATCAGTAGCAAACTTAGTGTTATTAAGTGAGCCATTTCTGTGCCATGGGTATACAACAAATCCTGTAGTAAGATGGTCAGTATTGCCTGTATCTTTCTTGTATGCAGTTAATTCATCAAACCAGAATGCCCCAGAGATTAATCCTCTCCATCCAAAGTGAGAATCACCAAAATGTGTTCCAGACCCTTCATAGCTAAAATCATTTTCCACACCTATAGGCTCCTTATAGAATCCAGTAGGCAACTCTGAACTATCATAGAAGTTATTAACAGGAGTGGAAGTCTGAATATCAACATCTGAGACAAATGCAGTTAGAGGGACCATACCTACTATCCTTAACTTCAATCCTGATGTATCAATACTTCTTACTTCATTATCAAACTCTATGTCAGGAGAATGGAAGGTAAGTATTGATTGGTCAATGTAATAATTCTCTGCATTGTTAGATACCCAACTTGCAACATCTGAATCAGTTGCAGTATCCTCAACATAGGGGTCAGAAGGAGGGTCCCAAATACATTGGATTTCTGCATTTCTATTACTATTGCCTGGGATAGGCTTATTATGCCTAAACTCAGCCCAAGCCCCCTTATTAACTACATCAATATTGTATTGTGTTCCCTCTGAAGTAACTATAGTTCTATCATTGGACATAATACCTGCCCTTGAATATGCAGATGGATTTCCTAAGAATTGTCCTAATCTTACCCAGTCTCCACTCCAAGCACCCTCATCACTTTGATGATAATGGAAGGCTTTATATTCATCAAATGGTGCATTAGGTCTCGTAAACCAAGATGATTGTGCAAATGGTGAATTGCCATACCTGTCAGATACATTATATACAGTAGGGCACAATATACCTTGACATATTGCTTCCCTATCATTAATAGTTGGATATACTACTACAGGTCTTATTCTAATGTACCCTTGATTTAGTAATCTGCTTATTATATTGGAATCATTAAAAGTAAACTCTGCTACAGGCAACCCAATATTGCTACTATCATAGAAAGTAGTATCTATATGAATGGTATTTCTAACATCATTTATCCATATAGGCTCTGACCACTTTCCTGTATAGTGTTGCATCTGAATACCAAATCTATAATATTCAAGATATTTGAATGTTTTGAACTGATATGAATTAGACTTTAATTGATTAGTGTAGGGATAGTAGCCCTTGGCTTCTGGAGAACTTATACTTTTATTATAGATAGAGAAGGTGATGTCCTTGCCTTTGAAGTAGCTTCTGATAGTAGAGTCAAGAGTTTTTCTCTTTGTCTTAATGTCTCCAAGGAACAGAGTATTATCCTTTTGAGCCATTGTGCCAAATACTACTTCTTCACCTCCTATATACAATAACTCAGTAGGGTCTACTGAATCTCCTGATAAGCCATTGTCAGTGTAAGTAACTTTAGCCATACTGAGAGTACCAGTCATATTACCATTATTAGCCAATTGCATACTTGCCTTATCATTGATAATAGTAATAGTGAATGATGTGCCTGTATCCCAAGTCAGGTAGTCACCTCCAAAGTTTATACTATAATATTTATTAGTATCAAATGTCCAAGACTTATAGTTTGACCCTGACTGAGAAGGCTCATATTGGTCAAGTGTCTTTTCAGCACCACTACCTATTCTATACATAGTCATCTTATTAGCTGGT
>NFZJ01006067.1_pt1 | contig 14699 bp, 8 predicted proteins | sample 1095371 | NCBI WGS metagenome assembly NFZJ01 (sample SAMN05181837, study PRJNA323583) | gut metagenome | isolation source: feces | host: Rattus norvegicus | place: Malaysia | collected 2013
GCAGACAGGCGTCAGTTGACCGCATTTCTGAGTAAGAAAATTTGAATGTGCCAAGTCAAACCCAGACTTATTTTTAATCTGGACTTTGTGGTCTTGAAAAAGTTTTGAAGTGTGTGACATAATTACATATCGTTTAAGAATGATTTACCGTAAAATTTGACAAACAAAGATAGACGGCGTTGGTAACGCTCTCTAAGATTTTGTACACGCTCAATTTCAGCTTTACGTATAATTTCCGCATCTGAAAGGGTAGGAAATTCGGCTTTAAGTGCTGAAAATTTGTCATTACATAGCTGTATATATCTATCTTCCATAAAGCGCGTATACGCAAGGCATAGCAAGCTATCGCAATTTTTCCGAGTAGAGCAAACAAGAATGGACTGATACGTCTCATCTTTTTGTTTTTTCCATTGTAATGAATAATGTTTCGATTGGGGGAAACAGGCATCTGTATAATATCGCGGTTGCTTGACGATGTGCCATTGTCCGCTCTTATCCTGTGAAAAACGTGATAACTTAAGACGAAGCCAATCAAGGAAGCGAGGAGAATACCCATAATAAGATTTAGTACCGTCACGCTTTGGTCCTCGATAGGATTTAGAAGCTTCAACGATAGCGGAGCGCTCAACAGCGCCGATACCTTTAGACATAAGACGGAAAGGACGAGGGATAAGACCTGCATTAACATAAGGGTTTTCAAATTCTTGAGGTTTAACACAATATTTAGCAACGTAAGCGCAAGCATCAGAAATAGTTCCGTTTCTCAATTCAAGCTCATGAAATCCACGAATAGCGCCCATGTGCCAATGTTTGTAGATGAAAGGCGCGAAACGTTCCCAACAAACGTTTGAAAAGAAAATAGCGTGATAATGAGGACGCAACGTACATGGGCCATATTCAGAACAAATAAAATACTTGAACTCCAAAGGCTCATTGTATTTACGTTCATAGTCAATCCGGACGCGCTTTATAAAACACTGTACATGATATTTCGAGACGTAAGGAACGCGAAACGAAAGTTTACTATAAATAGATTTCGGCGTGAGATAATCCGAAAACAAATCATGACGATTGCGAGCCTTGACCAAACTAGAAGAAATAGGAAGACTCTGGATAGCATCACAAAGATAGCTAAACTTATCTTCAGGCAGATCAGACGGAACGACATCCACGTAAGGAATACAGGAATTTCCATATGTAAACGTACCAAAATAGGCATGTTTCCATAGCTTGAACTCGTCACACATACGATTCGCCCAATCGTTCTGAAGTTGCTGGACACACTCCAGACACTTACCACAAGGATGAGTAATGACACGAGAATGACCAGCAGAATCAACTACTTTTCTAGTTATGGGAGTAAGGCACATTATTTACGATTACGATTACGTTTACTTGAAATACGAACAGGAATACTATCAATCTGGGTAGAAACATCTACCGAGGTAGGATTGTTAGTAGTGACACTCACCGTAGCATTTGTAGTACCTTTACCGCTAGTTCGAACCGTAGTACGGGTAATACCACAAGAGGGGATAAGCAAAAGAGTAACGCCAAGAAGCGAACAGGTAACAATAGTGATAATAACGCGTTTAGTGTTCCCAGTCAGGGTTTGCCAAACGTTCAACACTCGTGAACAAATCGACTCCAGAAGTGTCTTGTAATCTAATTCTAACATAATAACCAAGGTTTTTAATAAGTTTTTGCATTGCATGGAATTCGTCCTCAGCCTGTATAATACCTTTACAGGGGAGAGGTTCAACAACAATTTTATAATATGCCATTATGAAACCCTCACAACATTAATAGAGACGTGATAATCATTATCACAAAGCATAGAGGTCATTTGCTCAACATACCGCAAAGCGCGTGTAAGACTAGAGAAACGAAGATTAAACCTAGTATAGTTCGCCAAATCACCATTGCAACAGATATACTTACGAACAACGGAGAGATAAATAACGTCATCACTAATAACATTAATATTACAATCTATTATCCTCATGACCTAGAAACGCAAGGAGCGGTAAAAATAACGTTAGACTTAATCTGAAGCTTTCCGCTTCTGGTGGTGACCTGTACGCATGGATAGTCAAGGGGGTACTTGGTGATAATAGCGATGCAAGCCATGAACATGTCGAGCGGCATGAAAGGTTCTTTAACACCGATAGCGTCAGAGAACGAAACGCGTCTACCGTGCGTAACGTCAAGGTAAGTAATTTTGTAGGTAACCATAATTTTGTATATTTGTGGGTTAATAATGTAAACAGGTTGTTACACAATTTAACGTTATGTTAATATCGTGAATGTCGCCTAACTAGACAAATTAGGTTCAACCAATTAGTATCTACCGCAATATTTATAATGCGTTTACCAATTCTGAATTGAAAGTTACGAACCATATCAACTAAATTTGCGCGCAATATACAAACAATGTTTCACATGTGCAATACCACAGCCGACAAATACGAAAGTCGGCAGTTAAAATACCACAGCCGACAAATACGAAAGTCGGCAGTTAAGCACAAACACTGACAGGCTATTTGGTGAGCCTGTCAGCATTTCTACTTTATTTTTATCGCGCACGCGCACATTTAATTGTACGCGCGCGCGAAATTTTTTAATTAGGGAAGAGGTAAAGGAGAACCAGCAGGCAGAGCAGGTAAACCAGCAGAGGCAGCAGGTAGAGCAGAAAAACCACCAAAACCAGCAGTAGCACCAGGAACAGCAGAAATAGCAAGCTTAGACACAGCACCAATGGCGTCAAAAACAATATCAGTAGCAACTTTAACACGCTGTGTCCTAGCATTATATTCATTAGTAGCTGCATTGCGTTCATTAGTAGCTGCATTGCGTTCATTAGTAGCTGCATTGCGTTGATTAGTTCCAGCATTAAGCCAGTTAGAGTAAGCATTAACCAAAGCAGCGTCACCCTGTTTATTGTAATAATCAACAAAGGACTTGCAATACTTTTCGTCAAGCAAACCCTGAGTAACGGCAGCCTGAGCCATATCCTTAGCAGCTTGAGCATATTCAGCATTGCGTCTAGCGACAGCATCCAATTCAACCTGTGCAGCTTCTTCAGAAGTTTTAGCAGTCTGAGCACGAGTAAGGGCAATCTGAGCATTGAGAAGACGTTTAGACGGTTCAAGAAGAGCGCGCCCCTGTTCTTCAGTAAAATTAGTCAAACTAGCTTTCGCCCAATTCAAGCCAGCTTCAGACTTAGCGACCTCAATTTTTTCGCCGTTCAATTCAATAGTAGAATCGTTCAAACTAATACGCGAAATAGATTCACGGATACTTTGATAAGTAGAAGCGATAGAAGCCTTAGACTGTTCATTTTTATAATAAGCTTCAGCCATACCAAAAACAGCAGTAATCTGATTACTTAACTGTTTACCAGCAGTATCAGCTTCGAGATTGGCGGCATGTGCTTTTTTCTCTTCAACAGTAGCCTTAGTCTCAGAAGTCTGATTTTTCAGCTGAACAACCGATTGACCAATATTAGAAGCACCTGTAAGCATATTCAAGAACTGAGACATAACGCCCATAACACGCTCAAAACCGCTTTGGGGGTCTTCACCACCGACAGCACCAGAAGCAGAAGCAGCAGAACCGCCAGACGGACCATTGATATCAACACCGCCGTTATACATAAGGGCAGGATTCAAACCAGCTTCTTGATACTGTCGCATTTGAGCTTCAGGCGACTGATACATATTATACATACGCTCGTTCCAATCGCGGTCGACTTGGGCTTCATCATGGTTAAACTGCATTTCAGCAAGCTGAGTATTTGAAAACTGATCACCACGTCCAATAGCTTTACTATTTCGGTTGCCATCTTCATCAACACCTAAAGCACCATATCTATCGAAAATATCACCAAAACCTTGACCGACAACATTTTGCTGAATTTTACCAACGTTACCGCGATGCTCATCACGAGCTTTTTTACTCCAAATTCTTTGCCAAATAGTCGACATAATAATTAACGTTTAAGAGTTCCAAAAGGTAAATTACGCGGAGTAGCCTTGTTAAAAAGACGGTCAGCACTAGGAAGATTGCCAGCAAATGACAACATTTGAGAAGCAATACCCGTAATATCAGAAGCAATGCCAACACCTTTAGCCGAATCATCTACATTAGCCATAGAGTTGACATTTTCACGCTGAGATTTATCATTTAAGGCTTTACCAGTTATACCACCAAGAGTAGAAAGCAAAGCAAGGATTCCGGAAATAATAGAAAAAGTTCCCATAATGTAACATTTTTGTTTTATTGATTGATTTTTAATTGTGTGTCAATCCGCATATATTTCGCAAGGAATGCGGACGCCCGCCAAAATAGCGGGCGCCCATAAAGGGTTGACTATTCAGCAGGCGGCGTAGCCTGTGGCGTAGGTCCTTGCGAAGAGCCAGTACCAGCGTTAGCAGCTTTGACACCAAGCTGAGATTTAAGAATACGGAACATATCGAAGTCTTCATTAACACGAAATCCAACGTCTTCAATACGTTCTAGTTCATTAGACGAGACTTCCTGCATACTATCAGTAATAGTATGATGTTCAATAATTTCGTTAATATTGACCGCAAGACCTTCAAACGCAGGACCACGGTCAGAACCGCAAGGGATAGATTTATGTAACATAACACAATAAATTAAAGTGAACGACCAGTATTAGGAACGGTTTCAGTGTGCGTATTCTTAGGCTCACCGAGCGTAGGAATAGTATACTGAGAAAGCAAAGAAGTTTTCTTTACATCGAAATAGAAATTAGCCCATGAAGCAAAACCCGACTTTTCCTGTCTAACCGCCAAAACTTGGTCGAGATAGTCAAGTGGAATTTGGATAAACGAAGAGTCCAATTTAGCAGAGTTAGAGTCAAACGAACGTTGCAAGGCGAAAGAATCGAGACTCTCACCGTCAACGAGTAATCCGTGTACCTCATCATTCATGTACTTCATCCAAGCGTACTGGTCAACATAACCGAAGACCTCGTTATCATACCCAACATGAGACATATATGGCGCAAGTTCAGCCTTAAGGATAGACTCCTGTCCCAAACCCTCAAACATAGGATTAGGAATATCACCAAACTGAGACATAGCAAACATACGAGAAGTACCCGTACTATATGTAGCATGCGGAACAATAGAGCCAATGACCATAATCAAACCATGTTCAGTGGCGGTAAATTTATCAATCAAAGAATCTTTACCGAAACCCGAAGTCTGACCAGCATCAGCACCAGCAGTACCACTATAAGGGTTAGAAGATGCTCCTTTATCAGAGTTGACATTCTGAGCAATAGAATTAGTGTAAATACCGAATGAAGAGCCACCCAAGAAGATAGGACGGTCCAACATAGCATCACTAGGCAAAACACCGAAAGTAGCGCGTATCTGGTCGGCATAACGAGAACCAGCAATATTATTACGTTCCAACCACTTCTGCAAAATATTTGCCTGTCGAATTTGAGAAATAGTAAAAGTAACAGAGCCATCAACTCCACCACTAGTAGTATCAAGAGCAGAACGAATACCGGCACCAGCAGTAGTACCACTTTGCTGAGGATAAAGAGTCGCCGTAGTAAAGTAATCTTTTGCCCAATTACGCTGCCTTAAATCAAACAGACTGAAACCATCGGCAAGCTTAGTAGAAAAACGCACTTTTCCCGTAGAAGTATTACCAAACTGAATAGAAGACAAAGGGGTATTACGAGAACTGTCACCAAGATAATCCTCATCTACAACAATATCCAGATCTGGACCGTTACTACCCTTTTGAAGTGTAGTAACATCGGAAATGGTAGCAGCAGAAGGATAAAAAGGCAAACAACCGCAACTATCACCATCTACAAAAGCAGTCTTGCGGACAAAAGCAGGCTTCTGAATATTAGCATTTCTATACCAATCATCATAAATTTTATGGTAAGCAAAGAAAGGCAACATATTAGAAACCATATCAAAAGGCGATTCGGAGACAGCATCAGCAGCAAAGCCTTTAATTCCCAAATAATCAGCAAGAGTACCACGGCGGAAAATCTCACTAACAGCAGTAGAATGAGCACCAAGATAATTCGGCAAAAAATGAGGACGCTCAACAGCAGTGCCATAAGGGTCAGCGATAGGCTGAGTATAGAAATTTTCCCAACCGCCCCAAAGTATGCGGTAAGGCACAAAGAAAGCTTCAAGTCTATAATCGACACGACCATAAAAACTGGTAGCCATTGGCGGAAGCTTAATTTGAGACATGAAGCCCAACGAAATACTATCATTAGGCAACATAGGAATAGTGCAGACAGGCGTCAGTTGACCGCATTTCTGAGTAAGAAAATTTGAATGTGCCAAGTCAAACCCAGACTTATTTTTAATCTGGACTTTGTGGTCTTGAAAAAGTTTTGAAGTGTGTGACATAATTACATATCGTTTAAGAATGATTTACCGTAAAATTTGACAAACAAAGATAGACGGCGTTGGTAACGCTCTCTAAGATTTTGTACACGCTCAATTTCAGCTTTACGTATAATTTCCGCATCTGAAAGGGTAGGAAATTCGGCTTTAAGTGCTGAAAATTTGTCATTACATAGCTGTATATATCTATCTTCCATAAAGCGCGTATACGCAAGGCATAGCAAGCTATCGCAATTTTTCCGAGTAGAGCAAACAAGAATGGACTGATACGTCTCATCTTTTTGTTTTTTCCATTGTAATGAATAATGTTTCGATTGGGGGAAACAGGCATCTGTATAATATCGCGGTTGCTTGACGATGTGCCATTGTCCGCTCTTATCCTGTGAAAAACGTGATAACTTAAGACGAAGCCAATCAAGGAAGCGAGGAGAATACCCATAATAAGATTTAGTACCGTCACGCTTTGGTCCTCGATAGGATTTAGAAGCTTCAACGATAGCGGAGCGCTCAACAGCGCCGATACCTTTAGACATAAGACGGAAAGGACGAGGGATAAGACCTGCATTAACATAAGGGTTTTCAAATTCTTGAGGTTTAACACAATATTTAGCAACGTAAGCGCAAGCATCAGAAATAGTTCCGTTTCTCAATTCAAGCTCATGAAATCCACGAATAGCGCCCATGTGCCAATGTTTGTAGATGAAAGGCGCGAAACGTTCCCAACAAACGTTTGAAAAGAAAATAGCGTGATAATGAGGACGCAACGTACATGGGCCATATTCAGAACAAATAAAATACTTGAACTCCAAAGGCTCATTGTATTTACGTTCATAGTCAATCCGGACGCGCTTTATAAAACACTGTACATGATATTTCGAGACGTAAGGAACGCGAAACGAAAGTTTACTATAAATAGATTTCGGCGTGAGATAATCCGAAAACAAATCATGACGATTGCGAGCCTTGACCAAACTAGAAGAAATAGGAAGACTCTGGATAGCATCACAAAGATAGCTAAACTTATCTTCAGGCAGATCAGACGGAACGACATCCACGTAAGGAATACAGGAATTTCCATATGTAAACGTACCAAAATAGGCATGTTTCCATAGCTTGAACTCGTCACACATACGATTCGCCCAATCGTTCTGAAGTTGCTGGACACACTCCAGACACTTACCACAAGGATGAGTAATGACACGAGAATGACCAGCAGAATCAACTACTTTTCTAGTTATGGGAGTAAGGCACATTATTTACGATTACGATTACGTTTACTTGAAATACGAACAGGAATACTATCAATCTGGGTAGAAACATCTACCGAGGTAGGATTGTTAGTAGTGACACTCACCGTAGCATTTGTAGTACCTTTACCGCTAGTTCGAACCGTAGTACGGGTAATACCACAAGAGGGGATAAGCAAAAGAGTAACGCCAAGAAGCGAACAGGTAACAATAGTGATAATAACGCGTTTAGTGTTCCCAGTCAGGGTTTGCCAAACGTTCAACACTCGTGAACAAATCGACTCCAGAAGTGTCTTGTAATCTAATTCTAACATAATAACCAAGGTTTTTAATAAGTTTTTGCATTGCATGGAATTCGTCCTCAGCCTGTATAATACCTTTACAGGGGAGAGGTTCAACAACAATTTTATAATATGCCATTATGAAACCCTCACAACATTAATAGAGACGTGATAATCATTATCACAAAGCATAGAGGTCATTTGCTCAACATACCGCAAAGCGCGTGTAAGACTAGAGAAACGAAGATTAAACCTAGTATAGTTCGCCAAATCACCATTGCAACAGATATACTTACGAACAACGGAGAGATAAATAACGTCATCACTAATAACATTAATATTACAATCTATTATCCTCATGACCTAGAAACGCAAGGAGCGGTAAAAATAACGTTAGACTTAATCTGAAGCTTTCCGCTTCTGGTGGTGACCTGTACGCATGGATAGTCAAGGGGGTACTTGGTGATAATAGCGATGCAAGCCATGAACATGTCGAGCGGCATGAAAGGTTCTTTAACACCGATAGCGTCAGAGAACGAAACGCGTCTACCGTGCGTAACGTCAAGGTAAGTAATTTTGTAGGTAACCATAATTTTGTATATTTGTGGGTTAATAATGTAAACAGGTTGTTACACAATTTAACGTTATGTTAATATCGTGAATGTCGCCTAACTAGACAAATTAGGTTCAACCAATTAGTATCTACCGCAATATTTATAATGCGTTTACCAATTCTGAATTGAAAGTTACGAACCATATCAACTAAATTTGCGCGCAATATACAAACAATGTTTCACATGTGCAATACCACAGCCGACAAATACGAAAGTCGGCAGTTAAAATACCACAGCCGACAAATACGAAAGTCGGCAGTTAAGCACAAACACTGACAGGCTATTTGGTGAGCCTGTCAGCATTTCTACTTTATTTTTATCGCGCACGCGCACATTTAATTGTACGCGCGCGCGAAATTTTTTAATTAGGGAAGAGGTAAAGGAGAACCAGCAGGCAGAGCAGGTAAACCAGCAGAGGCAGCAGGTAGAGCAGAAAAACCACCAAAACCAGCAGTAGCACCAGGAACAGCAGAAATAGCAAGCTTAGACACAGCACCAATGGCGTCAAAAACAATATCAGTAGCAACTTTAACACGCTGTGTCCTAGCATTATATTCATTAGTAGCTGCATTGCGTTCATTAGTAGCTGCATTGCGTTCATTAGTAGCTGCATTGCGTTGATTAGTTCCAGCATTAAGCCAGTTAGAGTAAGCATTAACCAAAGCAGCGTCACCCTGTTTATTGTAATAATCAACAAAGGACTTGCAATACTTTTCGTCAAGCAAACCCTGAGTAACGGCAGCCTGAGCCATATCCTTAGCAGCTTGAGCATATTCAGCATTGCGTCTAGCGACAGCATCCAATTCAACCTGTGCAGCTTCTTCAGAAGTTTTAGCAGTCTGAGCACGAGTAAGGGCAATCTGAGCATTGAGAAGACGTTTAGACGGTTCAAGAAGAGCGCGCCCCTGTTCTTCAGTAAAATTAGTCAAACTAGCTTTCGCCCAATTCAAGCCAGCTTCAGACTTAGCGACCTCAATTTTTTCGCCGTTCAATTCAATAGTAGAATCGTTCAAACTAATACGCGAAATAGATTCACGGATACTTTGATAAGTAGAAGCGATAGAAGCCTTAGACTGTTCATTTTTATAATAAGCTTCAGCCATACCAAAAACAGCAGTAATCTGATTACTTAACTGTTTACCAGCAGTATCAGCTTCGAGATTGGCGGCATGTGCTTTTTTCTCTTCAACAGTAGCCTTAGTCTCAGAAGTCTGATTTTTCAGCTGAACAACCGATTGACCAATATTAGAAGCACCTGTAAGCATATTCAAGAACTGAGACATAACGCCCATAACACGCTCAAAACCGCTTTGGGGGTCTTCACCACCGACAGCACCAGAAGCAGAAGCAGCAGAACCGCCAGACGGACCATTGATATCAACACCGCCGTTATACATAAGGGCAGGATTCAAACCAGCTTCTTGATACTGTCGCATTTGAGCTTCAGGCGACTGATACATATTATACATACGCTCGTTCCAATCGCGGTCGACTTGGGCTTCATCATGGTTAAACTGCATTTCAGCAAGCTGAGTATTTGAAAACTGATCACCACGTCCAATAGCTTTACTATTTCGGTTGCCATCTTCATCAACACCTAAAGCACCATATCTATCGAAAATATCACCAAAACCTTGACCGACAACATTTTGCTGAATTTTACCAACGTTACCGCGATGCTCATCACGAGCTTTTTTACTCCAAATTCTTTGCCAAATAGTCGACATAATAATTAACGTTTAAGAGTTCCAAAAGGTAAATTACGCGGAGTAGCCTTGTTAAAAAGACGGTCAGCACTAGGAAGATTGCCAGCAAATGACAACATTTGAGAAGCAATACCCGTAATATCAGAAGCAATGCCAACACCTTTAGCCGAATCATCTACATTAGCCATAGAGTTGACATTTTCACGCTGAGATTTATCATTTAAGGCTTTACCAGTTATACCACCAAGAGTAGAAAGCAAAGCAAGGATTCCGGAAATAATAGAAAAAGTTCCCATAATGTAACATTTTTGTTTTATTGATTGATTTTTAATTGTGTGTCAATCCGCATATATTTCGCAAGGAATGCGGACGCCCGCCAAAATAGCGGGCGCCCATAAAGGGTTGACTATTCAGCAGGCGGCGTAGCCTGTGGCGTAGGTCCTTGCGAAGAGCCAGTACCAGCGTTAGCAGCTTTGACACCAAGCTGAGATTTAAGAATACGGAACATATCGAAGTCTTCATTAACACGAAATCCAACGTCTTCAATACGTTCTAGTTCATTAGACGAGACTTCCTGCATACTATCAGTAATAGTATGATGTTCAATAATTTCGTTAATATTGACCGCAAGACCTTCAAACGCAGGACCACGGTCAGAACCGCAAGGGATAGATTTATGTAACATAACACAATAAATTAAAGTGAACGACCAGTATTAGGAACGGTTTCAGTGTGCGTATTCTTAGGCTCACCGAGCGTAGGAATAGTATACTGAGAAAGCAAAGAAGTTTTCTTTACATCGAAATAGAAATTAGCCCATGAAGCAAAACCCGACTTTTCCTGTCTAACCGCCAAAACTTGGTCGAGATAGTCAAGTGGAATTTGGATAAACGAAGAGTCCAATTTAGCAGAGTTAGAGTCAAACGAACGTTGCAAGGCGAAAGAATCGAGACTCTCACCGTCAACGAGTAATCCGTGTACCTCATCATTCATGTACTTCATCCAAGCGTACTGGTCAACATAACCGAAGACCTCGTTATCATACCCAACATGAGACATATATGGCGCAAGTTCAGCCTTAAGGATAGACTCCTGTCCCAAACCCTCAAACATAGGATTAGGAATATCACCAAACTGAGACATAGCAAACATACGAGAAGTACCCGTACTATATGTAGCATGCGGAACAATAGAGCCAATGACCATAATCAAACCATGTTCAGTGGCGGTAAATTTATCAATCAAAGAATCTTTACCGAAACCCGAAGTCTGACCAGCATCAGCACCAGCAGTACCACTATAAGGGTTAGAAGATGCTCCTTTATCAGAGTTGACATTCTGAGCAATAGAATTAGTGTAAATACCGAATGAAGAGCCACCCAAGAAGATAGGACGGTCCAACATAGCATCACTAGGCAAAACACCGAAAGTAGCGCGTATCTGGTCGGCATAACGAGAACCAGCAATATTATTACGTTCCAACCACTTCTGCAAAATATTTGCCTGTCGAATTTGAGAAATAGTAAAAGTAACAGAGCCATCAACTCCACCACTAGTAGTATCAAGAGCAGAACGAATACCGGCACCAGCAGTAGTACCACTTTGCTGAGGATAAAGAGTCGCCGTAGTAAAGTAATCTTTTGCCCAATTACGCTGCCTTAAATCAAACAGACTGAAACCATCGGCAAGCTTAGTAGAAAAACGCACTTTTCCCGTAGAAGTATTACCAAACTGAATAGAAGACAAAGGGGTATTACGAGAACTGTCACCAAGATAATCCTCATCTACAACAATATCCAGATCTGGACCGTTACTACCCTTTTGAAGTGTAGTAACATCGGAAATGGTAGCAGCAGAAGGATAAAAAGGCAAACAACCGCAACTATCACCATCTACAAAAGCAGTCTTGCGGACAAAAGCAGGCTTCTGAATATTAGCATTTCTATACCAATCATCATAAATTTTATGGTAAGCAAAGAAAGGCAACATATTAGAAACCATATCAAAAGGCGATTCGGAGACAGCATCAGCAGCAAAGCCTTTAATTCCCAAATAATCAGCAAGAGTACCACGGCGGAAAATCTCACTAACAGCAGTAGAATGAGCACCAAGATAATTCGGCAAAAAATGAGGACGCTCAACAGCAGTGCCATAAGGGTCAGCGATAGGCTGAGTATAGAAATTTTCCCAACCGCCCCAAAGTATGCGGTAAGGCACAAAGAAAGCTTCAAGTCTATAATCGACACGACCATAAAAACTGGTAGCCATTGGCGGAAGCTTAATTTGAGACATGAAGCCCAACGAAATACTATCATTAGGCAACATAGGAATAGTGCAGACAGGCGTCAGTTGACCGCATTTCTGAGTAAGAAAATTTGAATGTGCCAAGTCAAACCCAGACTTATTTTTAATCTGGACTTTGTGGTCTTGAAAAAGTTTTGAAGTGTGTGACATAATTACATATCGTTTAAGAATGATTTACCGTAAAATTTGACAAACAAAGATAGACGGCGTTGGTAACGCTCTCTAAGATTTTGTACACGCTCAATTTCAGCTTTACGTATAATTTCCGCATCTGAAAGGGTAGGAAATTCGGCTTTAAGTGCTGAAAATTTGTCATTACATAGCTGTATATATCTATCTTCCATAAAGCGCGTATACGCAAGGCATAGCAAGCTATCGCAATTTTTCCGAGTAGAGCAAACAAGAATGGACTGATACGTCTCATCTTTTTGTTTTTTCCATTGTAATGAATAATGTTTCGATTGGGGGAAACAGGCATCTGTATAATATCGCGGTTGCTTGACGATGTGCCATTGTCCGCTCTTATCCTGTGAAAAACGTGATAACTTAAGACGAAGCCAATCAAGGAAGCGAGGAGAATACCCATAATAAGATTTAGTACCGTCACGCTTTGGTCCTCGATAGGATTTAGAAGCTTCAACGATAGCGGAGCGCTCAACAGCGCCGATACCTTTAGACATAAGACGGAAAGGACGAGGGATAAGACCTGCATTAACATAAGGGTTTTCAAATTCTTGAGGTTTAACACAATATTTAGCAACGTAAGCGCAAGCATCAGAAATAGTTCCGTTTCTCAATTCAAGCTCATGAAATCCACGAATAGCGCCCATGTGCCAATGTTTGTAGATGAAAGGCGCGAAACGTTCCCAACAAACGTTTGAAAAGAAAATAGCGTGATAATGAGGACGCAACGTACATGGGCCATATTCAGAACAAATAAAATACTTGAACTCCAAAGGCTCATTGTATTTACGTTCATAGTCAATCCGGACGCGCTTTATAAAACACTGTACATGATATTTCGAGACGTAAGGAACGCGAAACGAAAGTTTACTATAAATAGATTTCGGCGTGAGATAATCCGAAAACAAATCATGACGATTGCGAGCCTTGACCAAACTAGAAGAAATAGGAAGACTCTGGATAGCATCACAAAGATAGCTAAACTTATCTTCAGGCAGATCAGACGGAACGACATCCACGTAAGGAATACAGGAATTTCCATATGTAAACGTACCAAAATAGGCATGTTTCCATAGCTTGAACTCGTCACACATACGATTCGCCCAATCGTTCTGAAGTTGCTGGACACACTCCAGACACTTACCACAAGGATGAGTAATGACACGAGAATGACCAGCAGAATCAACTACTTTTCTAGTTATGGGAGTAAGGCACATTATTTACGATTACGATTACGTTTACTTGAAATACGAACAGGAATACTATCAATCTGGGTAGAAACATCTACCGAGGTAGGATTGTTAGTAGTGACACTCACCGTAGCATTTGTAGTACCTTTACCGCTAGTTCGAACCGTAGTACGGGTAATACCACAAGAGGGGATAAGCAAAAGAGTAACGCCAAGAAGCGAACAGGTAACAATAGTGATAATAACGCGTTTAGTGTTCCCAGTCAGGGTTTGCCAAACGTTCAACACTCGTGAACAAATCGACTCCAGAAGTGTCTTGTAATCTAATTCTAACATAATAACCAAGGTTTTTAATAAGTTTTTGCATTGCATGGAATTCGTCCTCAGCCTGTATAATACCTTTACAGGGGAGAGGTTCAACAACAATTTTATAATATGCCATTATGAAACCCTCACAACATTAATAGAGACGTGATAATCATTATCACAAAGCATAGAGGTCATTTGCTCAACATACCGCAAAGCGCGTGTAAGACTAGAGAAACGAAGATTAAACCTAGTATAGTTCGCCAAATCACCATTGCAACAGATATACTTACGAACAACGGAGAGATAAATAACGTCATCACTAATAACATTAATATTACAATCTATTATCCTCATGACCTAGAAACGCAAGGAGCGGTAAAAATAACGTTAGACTTAATCTGAAGCTTTCCGCTTCTGGTGGTGACCTGTACGCATGGATAGTCAAGGGGG
>NFZJ01003030.1_pt1 | contig 12273 bp, 15 predicted proteins | sample 1095371 | NCBI WGS metagenome assembly NFZJ01 (sample SAMN05181837, study PRJNA323583) | gut metagenome | isolation source: feces | host: Rattus norvegicus | place: Malaysia | collected 2013
CTAACACTGAAAACATCGTAGCTAAAGCACCATCCAACGCAAAGCCAGTAAGCAAGGAAGTTGCGCTGGCAAACAAACTGAAATCTGTAACCGAAAATGTAATCTCGACCATTACGCAGTATACTGCGGATAAGAAACTGACCCTTCCTCCAAATTATTCTGCGGAAAACGCTATCAACGCATTGAAACTGAAAATCATGGACGATGAAAAATTAAGAAGCTGCTCTATGACTTCTGTTGCAAACACAATGTTGCAGATGGCTATTTTGGGTCTGAATCCTGCAAAAAACCAGTGCTATCCTGTTTCTTTTGATGGGAAGATGGGTCTTATGACCTCTTATTTTGGAAACAAGATGATTGCTAAAAGAATCAATCCGAACATTGAGGATATTGTTGCGGATGTTGTAAAACAGGAAGAAGAATTTGAGTTTGAGCATGATGTTTATGGAAACTTTAAGGTAACTAAGCACACAAAGACCCTGGAATCTATGGATAGCAGAAACTTTGTAGCTGGTTATGCCACCATCATCTTTAAAGATGGAACAGAACCAAAGACTTTGATTATGACCTACAACAGAATCAAAGAATCTTGGAAGAAATCTTCTGCTAAACCGTTTGACGAGAATGGAAACTTGAAAGAAAAATCCGTTCACTTTCAGTATACGGAGGACATGATTAAGCGTACTGTAATCAATGCGATTACGAAAGATATTAGAAATTCTTCTTCTGACGCAGACCTGTTCTCTCAGACTGTGGACGCTATGATGATGGATAACTCTCAGGCAGAAGCAAACGAAGAAGTCAAAGAGCACACCAGAGTAGACGATGTTGTGGACATTGATTATTCTGACGATGAAGATTCTGAAAGTGCAGAGTACGAAAGCAATTCTGTTGCAGAAGAAACCATCATTGACATTGAGGAAAGCGAAGTAAGAGAGGAAGAATAACCTTGTTAGACGCTAGAGAGTTGTATGAGGACTACAAAGAAGGTGAATGGGATGACTACCATCCCATCACTGATTCCATTGGCAAAATTCTTGTGGAAGTAGAAGATAAACTGCACGCTATCTCACTCATTCTTTATAAGTCGGTCGCATCCACTCCTATGTTGGGAGTTCTTGTTCTAGAAAAGCACAGAGAAAAGACCAAAGACCCATTAGCAACTTGTAAGACATGGATTGAGCTTCAAGAGCTGGTTGATTCCATAGAAAACTCAGTGGCTTGGTTTGAAGATGTAAAAGAGTGTGTAGAATACTTGGTTTTTGACATTCCTGCCAGTGACGGATTCTACACCGAAAAAGGAAAGATAATCCAGTTTGTCAAGACTTGTTGTTCTATCCTTAAAGGTAGAAAAGAGATTGCAGAGATTATTTGCGATTCTCCTTGGCACGAATGTGTTACTTGCCCGCCACCAAGAGAGAAACTTGTATGTGCTGCCGGTAAGTCTGGTGGAAGATACTTGTGCAACTTTGTTAGAAAGAGAATCAACTTTGAAGGAACACCAGAATACATTTTCAAGTGTAAAAATCTAGGAAAAGAAGGAAAGATGTTGTGGTGGATGGAAGTTCCAGAGCTGCCAGAAAAGGAAGATATTCAAGATGCAACTAATCTTTAGTCAAACTGGGTCTAGCGGAAACTGCACTGTGTTTGAAGAAAATGGTTTCCTGTTTGGTGTGGACTGTGGAATCAATCTTAAAGAGGTCAATGAAGGGATTGACTTTAGGCTGTCGGGATTGAAACACATCCTGATTACCCACGCTCATAAAGACCACACAGAACACTATATGAAGTTTTTGGAGAGGGGGTGTCACCTTTACATGGGTGAGGGAACAAAAAGCGTTCTGGGCGTTCCTACACGCTATCAGCACTATATCCACGAGATAAAAGATAGGGAGCAATTCAAGATAGCCGATAAAGTTGTTGTAAAGCCCTTGTCTGTACCTCATGTAAACTCTGACTTAACCCCATGCGAAAACTTCTCTTTTTTGCTGTATGGGATAGAATCTAAGGCAAAAACTTATTTTGCAACGGATTGCCAGTATATCCCATATACCTTCAAAGACTTGGACTTTATCTTCATGGAGTGCAACTATGTGGAATCAGATGGATATTTCCAGTCTGTTCCGTACATAAACACAGTAGTAGAGAAAAGAAGGTTCAAGAGCCACATGAGCTTGCTTGCCTGTCGTGAGTTTTTAAAGAAGCAGGATATGTCAAAGGTGACTGCCATACGACTGATTCACTTATCTAAGAGCTTTTACGACATGAAAGACTATATCAAAGAAACGCTAGAACAAGAGTTCCATGTAAGCGTATATATCTAGGAGGTTTTTTTATGAACATTGATAATTTTGTTAAAAGCATTATTGAAATGCAGAAACAGGTAGGGAAAGCGAAAGAAGAAGTTTCTAAGAAAGCTACTGCATCTTCTTATCACATCGAAATTCACAACGATGGAAAAACCACAGAATGTATGTTGTTCTACAATGACAATCTGGTAAAGAGAACAACTGCTGAATGTTGTCCAGAAGATAAGTTCAACCTCTCGACAGGTGCAAAAATTGCACTTGAAAGAATGTTCCCATCTAAGAAATCTAATAAATCTCAGAAAGAAGGTAATGTAGAATGTCAGAAAGCAAAGGAAACAGAAGTCAAAGAAGAAACAAAAAATCCCAAGCTCGTCAAAGTTGTGCGAATCAGATTAACAACCAAGTAATCAAACCGTTGGCTTTAAAGATTGCAGCTAACTCTACAATTCTTGGTGCTCATGCAGTATGGGCTTATCTCGACAAAGAGTATATGGTTGCTATCAGAACTGCTGATTCTTGTGAAGAACGAAACAAAGCTATCAACGAGCTTCTGAACAAGATTGAAGAAGAAGCGTACTTCGCCAAAAGAGAGATTGAAAGAGCAAAGAGGGAGGGTAAGGACTATGGAAAAAGAAGTGATTCCAGCACAGGAAACAAGACCGAGTAAAGACAATTACTATTTAGGCATTGCCAGAGCCGTTTCTAGGCGTTCTACCTGTCTTAGACGTAAGTATGGTGCTGTTATCGTAAAAGGTGACAGAATCGTTTCTACGGGCTACAACGGTTCTCCTCGGGGAGAAGAAAACTGCTGTGATAAAGGTTACTGCTACAGAGGCACTAGGAATCTTCCTCATGGCAGGTGTTACGATTCAAGTTGCCCTGCCGTTCATGCAGAGAACAACGCTATCATGCAAGCCACACCGCAAGATTTAGAGGGTGCTACGCTCTATCTCTTTGGTTCGGAGAAAGGGAAACCGATTGAATCAGAGCCTTGCGAGATGTGTAAAAGAATTATCAAGAACGCTAAAATTGCAAAAGTGATTGGTAGTTCTGGTGATTCTGATTATACAGTGTATAAATATTAAGAAAAAGAGGTATAATTATGCAAGTTGTATTGGGAAAGAATCCAGACGGAAAATCCATTGTTCTTGTAGTTGGCGGAGCAACAAAAGACGCAGAAGTTAAGGTGTTTGGAGAGAAGTCTACCAAAAAGGTTTGCCTTTCTTTGGGTCTTGGCAAAAACAAGAATGACGAGAACATCTACGCAAATTGTGATGTGTTTGGCAGATTGAGAGGATATGCTTCTACAATCGAAAAAGCAGATGTTGTAATGGCAATCGGAACAATTCACTCTTACACATCCCCAACAAACGGGAAGACCTATAATACGCTGAATGTTGAATGGATTAACAAAATGAAAGACCTCCCGATTCAAGATTCGTCTGATTACTCTGGTGAGTTTGGCGGTGATTCTTCTGCTGCTTCTGGAAGTGAATCTTTCCAAGAGGTAAGTGAGGACGAGGAAGATTTGCCGTTCTAAGAAGTCTATATCGGGTGTGATTCGTTGCACCCGATATTTTTTATATGATTGGAGGTGCGGTATGCAGTTTCTGACAATTAACGAGTTTGCGAAACTCTTTAAAGTTTCAAGACGAACCGTAGAAAGAAGAATCAGAACTGGCGAATTGCCGTTTATCAAAATTGGAAGTCAGTACAGAATTTATGGAGACTGGATTAACGAGAATGTTCGGAGAAGAAAAGAGACTGAGAAGTAAAAGAATTTGACTTACAGCGTGTAATGATGTATAATAGCAATTAAGGAGGTATTAACATTGATTAAGTATTACAAAATCTCAGAGGTGGCAGAAATTCTATCCGTCACAAGAGGTACGGTTTATAATTGGATTTCCAAAGGAGAAATCCAAAGTGTGTATATCTGTGGCAGACATAGAATTTCCGAGGAAGAAATCAAAAAAAGAGTTGTGGTAAATAAGAGTGGGGGAGATAAATAATGGCTACAAAGAGAAAACCTTTAACAAAAAAACTTAGGTTTGAAGTGTTTAAGAGAGATAATTTTACTTGTCAGTATTGTGGAAGGATGGCTCCTGATGTAATTCTGGAAGTAGACCATGTTGTTCCTGTTGCGGAAGGTGGCAATAACGATATTCTGAATCTGGTAACATCGTGCCAAAGTTGCAACAGAGGTAAGGGAAAGAGAAAACTTTCAAACAAAAGTGAGCTTAAACTACAACAAGAGCAGTTAAAAGAACTTGCTGTAAAAAGAGAGCAGCTTCAAATGATGATGGAATGGAGAGAGGAGCTTTTGAATCTTGAAAACTCACAAATAGACGCTGTTGAATCTATTTTTTCGCGAACAGGACATGGGTTTTCGGATGTTGGTCGAATGACAATAGGGAAACTGATTAAAAGATATGGTCTTTCAACAGTTTGCGAAGCAATGGATATTTATATCGACAAATGTTATGTTGGCGGTCGAATGGGATTTTCTAGGAATTTTGATTACATAGCTAGTGTGTGTTACAACAAAGAAAAGCAAAAATCAGACCCTAACACATACTTGGTAAACAAGGTTGCCTATTATGCGAACCGAAAATATCCTACTGTTCCAAAAGCGAAAATAAGAGCATTGGTGTCCCCTTTTATCACTTGTCCAGAAGATTGCGATGGTATGTTATTTGCAATCGAAGATAGTGAGGATTGGGGACAATTTTTCAAATACATTGAGGAGGTAAGCAATGGCTAACATCAAGAGAATTGTTTCAACAGGATTTTGGCAAGACGACAAGGTTGTAAACGATTTTTCGCCAGAAGATAAATATTTTATGTTGTATCTTTTAACCAATCCGCACACAACGCAGCTTGGTATTTATAGCTTTAATGTCAAAACAGCCGCATTTGAAATGGGTTATTCTAATGAATCAGTTATGGTTCTTTTGGATAGGTTTGAAACCAAATACGGAATCATTTTGCGTTCTAAAACAACCTCTGAAATCGCCATCAAAAACTATCTAAGATATTCTGTAATCAAGGGTGGAAAACCAGTTCTTGACCTGTTAAACAGCGAGGTTCGTTCTGTCAAAGATAAGTCTTTGCTGAGATTTATCGCCGAAAGTCTTTCCGAAAGGGATGATTTGCTTGATACAGTCAGCTCTTTTGTTAGTGAAATTAAAGAAAAATTCAGCACCCTTTCTTTGAATGAGAATGACAATGAGAATGACAATGACAATGATAGTACGAGCCCCGTACGAGCCCCGTACGAGCCCCGTACGGAGAAAACTCAGTCAAAGAAATTTGTTCCACCAACAGTAGAGCAAGTTCGCCAGTATTGTCAAGAAAGAAAAAATGGAATAGACGCAGAAGCGTTTGTAGACCATTACTTGTCGGTGGGCTGGAAGATAAATAAAAGTCCAATGAAAGACTGGAAAGCGGCTGTAAGAACATGGGAGCGAAGAAACAAGAACAACGAAGCGGGAGGTAACGGAAATGGAAACACACCAAACCGAAAACCAGAAGTCGCAAGTCAGTATAAATGGCTTTAATGAGTGGGAGGATATTCCTCCTAACGCAGAAGCGGAGCAAGCTGTAATTGCCTGTATGCTCATTAACCCAGCGATTATCCCCGATGTTATGAGCAAGCTGGTTTCTGAAAACTTCTACACTGATATTTGCAAGGCTTGTTTTAACCGCTGTTATGAGCTGTACAGGACGGATAAACCGATTGACACCGTATCTGTTTTGTCAGCTTTGCCACAAGAATACAAACCAGCAGTCGTAAAAATGGTTGAAAGCCTTCCCAGTGCCTCTGTATACCGTTTTTACACAAAACTTGTGATAGAGACCCACAAAAAGAAAAAAGCCCTAGAATCGGCTCACAGGCTGTCTGAAATGCTATTACAATCAGATGCACCTTTGGAGAAGTGCCAGGAACAAGCCGTAAATATTTCTCAATCGCTCAGTGAGGATAAGTCAGACGAGTGTGTTTCCGCAAAAGAAGGGCTTATGAACTTCTACCGGCAGTACCAAGAGGGAAAGAAAAAAGAATATATCAAAACAGGGATTTCTAAGATAGACGAATACACCTATATGAGCAGAGGTGACTTTATCATCATCGGTGCTAGACCGTCTGCTGGAAAGACCGCTTTGACCTTGCAAATGGCTTTGAATATGGCTAAAACGCACAAGGTAGCCTACTTCTCCCTTGAAACTTCTGCTGAAAAACTGTATGATAGAGCGGTGTCAAATTTTGCGAATGTATCTTTTGGGAGAATCAAAAACGGTTTAACAGGCGAAGGGTCGGAAAAAGATTGGCAAAAGATTGCTACTGCGTCAACCGCTTTCACAAACCTAAAACTGTTCATTGTCCCAGCATCGGGGTATAATGTGCCAAAAATCGAAGCTAGAGCCGTTGAACTTGGTGCAGAAGTGATTTTCATAGACTACCTGCAACTGGTAAATGGCAAAGGCAAAGACAGGTTTGAACAGGTCACAAATGTATCTATGGGGCTTCACAATTTGGCACAGCAGAGAAAAATCATGGTGGTTGCCTTGTCGCAGCTTTCCAGAGCGGGTTCGGGAGAGCCGTCCATGAAGGATTTAAGAGAGAGTGGGGCTATCGAACAGGATAAATAGAGCAAGATATTTGACAACGGTTTAAAATTCATGTATAATACTATCGAAAGCGAGGTATTGTACATGATAAAAAACGAAATTGAAGTAATGAACTTGTATGAACAAGGCGCACGTTCTGCTCTTGAAATCGCTACCACCTTAAACATCAAGGGTAATCGAGTGTGGGATGTGCTTATAAAAAACGGAATTTACCAAAAAGAATTTGACGAAAGAAACAAGCTGAAAATCACATCTAAACTTCAAGAAGAAGTTCTTATTGGAACTGTGATTGGGGATGGATGTCTTTTTAAGCAAAACAAAACAGCTAAAAAGTGCAGATTAACTCTAGGACATTCATTAAAACAAAAACAATACTTTTTGAAAAAATATGAAATCTTAAAAGATTTGATAGGGGCTGAATACCGAATTGGTTTTCAACACGACACTAGAACAAACAAGGACTACCACTTCATTAAATTTCAATCAAAAGCTAATCTTTTGTATACAGATTTAAGAGATAAGTGGTACAAAAACGGCAAGAAAATCATTCCAAAAGACATTTATAGATATGGAGCAGATTGTCTTGCTGTCAAGTTCTATGATGATGGATTCAAATCTCGAAATGGATTTTATATTGCCATGAATAGGTTTGATGAAGAAAGTCTTGATAATTTCATGGGTTGGATGATGACTATGGGGATAGAAAGCACTTTGGAAAAAGGCAATAGGGTATATATTCCGAAAAGATGTAAAGAAAAGTTCGTTAGCATTGTTAAACCGTTTGCAACATCAGATGTCCTGTATAAACTGGGTGAACTGCTGGAAAATCCAGAAGTGGACAATCAGCAACCAAGCTGCGGAAATCCGATAGAAGTACCGCAGAAGGTTCAACGACTAACAGGTGAGGACGGAAACCAATAAACCTGACACGAGTGCCCAGTGCCTAACGGTAATGATATAGTCTGAACTACGGCATAACAAAAGAAACCGTAGAAGCTAGAGATAAAGAGCTTTAGCGATAACAAAGAATGGCTGATGCTATTATGCTGCTTCACAACACCGAGCCAGAAGTGGAGAGCGCAGATAGAACCCTGATTATTGCAAAAAACAAAGAAGGTCGAGTGGGTAAAATGACACTTGCCTTTGAAGGAGATGTACAAAGATTTTATGAAAGAGCCAATTATTGAGTCAGAAACAGTGTCCAGAGCGTCTGTGAGGGCGCACAAGCGATTTAAGATGGTTACTAGGGTAATTTTAACCCTGTCTTTAATAAACGCTCTAGCAAGCCCTGTGGTGGCTTGTGGAGTGAATGATAGTTTCGATGTTACGCAGGTTTCCGATGTTACAGCAGAAGAACTTTATGAATCTGCACCCGATTGGTGCAACGAAGATATGTGCAATCTGATTGTGGATTTAAGTCAGAAGCATGGTGTTTCTAGTGAGTTCGCATTATCCGTTTTTCGTTACGAATTTGTGCCAGAACGCAACTCTGTTGGAGGGGTAAAAGGGGCTAACGGATATTATAATTATACATCCATTGAAGAAAGCATTAGACGATGGTTTGAATGGTTTGCAAACTCATATTGCAACAAAGATTCATGGCATTACAGCCAAACACAGGGAACGACCATTCACGATATTGCCCCACTCTACAATCAAGGAAGCACCGAGTTTAACGAGCTGTCCCAAAGATGGTGTGACACGATTGAGAACGAGGTGGATTATATTTTGAACAACAGGTAAGAGTAAAAATAATGCCTAGTGATTTGTGCAACATAATCAAAGTTTATTACTGGTATTGACTTGCTAGACTTTGGGTGATATAATCAAGAAGAACCACAGGGCAGGAGATAATAAGTTTGCCGATTATTCTTATTATTAAACTTTTTTTCCAGCAAGTGAATCTTGTCCTGTGGTGTGCCTTTTTTTGCAACAAAGGCACAATTTAAAATAGCTAGTCCACAACCAAGATTTCTCTACACTGCCAGAAATCTTAGAAATGCTGTAAACAGCCATTAAGAGCAGTTAATGGTGTGTAATATGTTGCAGAAACCTATCGCTAAAAGTATAGGACATAAACTCTGAGGACTTGGGCTTATGACATATTGACCGTTAGCCAAGCTGGTGAAGGCACAGAACTTTGACTTCTGCATCTCGGTGGTTCAAGTCCACCACGGTCAGCCAATGGAGGTTATACTACTAACATCCCTCTTTCTGTTGTGTGCATACATAAGACACAGTTTTCCTTTCAAAATCCTTTTCACTCCTTGATAAAAAGTGTATAACCTCCCTCTCCTTGCAAGTTTAGTTTAAGCAAAACACCAAAATCTCTTGGAATGGTGGTTCAAGTCCACCAACTTGCTCACCTTCTCTAAGTTTTCATAAACCATGAAATCTTCCTTGAACGACAAATCGCAGGAGAGCTTAACACCTCGGCTCTCCTACATGGTAGGGTCATTCGTGGCGAATAAACGGTCTGCAAAATCGTTAGAGTGAGTTCGATTCTCGCCCCTATCTCCACCGGTTTCGTTCATTGTAAATCTCCTGTTCAAAAGCAAAGAAGTCCTTCCTGTTTTGGGGAGGGCTTTTTGTTTGCTTAATTTTGTGTATTGAAAAAGACCTCTGGATAATTCCAGAGGTCTTTGTTTTTTATTCCTGTTTAGGACTGTTGAGTTCCTTGACGTTGTTTAAGAATGTTTCAATTCTATACATATCCATAGGCGTGAGTTTTTCCACTTTAGTATGTGTTTCTTCTTGTTCAACATAATTAACAGAAAGCACATCATCCATTGTAAACTCTGGATTTGGAATATTTACTTCAAGTTCCAAAAGAGAATCAATGCTTTTTTGAAACTCCGATATGTGTTCTGGCTTGATTTTAACAACTTCCCCCTCTGCTTTCCCATATTTTTTAAATAGCTTGGACTTTTCGATTTTGAAAAACTTGCTTTCTTCAAGAACGGCGTTTACAACAACAAACACATTGTAACTTGTTTTGGGGCTTTTCCACTCGTAGTTCAAAAGTTTTGTTGTTGCTGGTTCAAAAGACATAATGTCTTTAATCTTTGCTTTCATCGAATATGCTCCTTTGCTAAGTTCTCATTAAAACAGTATAACCGCCTACACCGGGCACTTCCACCCTACCCCATTTTACACCATCTCCTTTAAAAGAAAAGGTACTTTCAATTCTTAGTTGTGTTGTTCCAATTCCAGTAGCATTTAGGTTTTTGACAGTAATTTCTTGAGAGCTAAGGACTCCATTTACGATGTTTTTTATCTCGGATTTTTTTGCAAATAGAGTTCCAAATTTTCCTGTGCCAGCTTCCATTTGGTCAAAATAGCCTTGATGAGCCATTATGCTTTTAGAATGTTCCCCAAATGTAGAGTTTGCGCTTACGTTCCAATAGTCCAGAGTTACTGTGCTTCCGTCAAGACCTCTAAGAGTAATCTTGTCAGCAGTAATATCTTTTATCCACGCTTTATCTGCAATAAATTTTCCATGGACTTCAACTTTATCTGCAATCAAGTCAATCCTGCTACCGTTATTATCAGCTTTAGCTTCTATTCTCGCCACACTTGTGTGAACTCCGTCTAAATCTTCCCAAACATATTCTACTTCTTGGGTTATTTTGGCAACTTTATCATCAACGTATTGCTCAATCCCTGCAATCGCTTGTGTGGTTTCGGTTTTAAACTCTGCAAGAGATACTATTGTAGCAAAGGTATCGTCTGCGTACATCTTTAAGTTTGCAATCGCAGTAGTGGTTTCGGTTTCAAACTTAACCAGAGCGTCAATGGTGGCAAATGTTTCGTTAGCTTCTACGATAAAGTCTGCCAAAGACCCCGCAACATCATCGACCTTAATCTCTAATCGGTGTTCGGTTTCGTGGATGTATTTGTACAGGTGGTCTTTTAACAAAGAATCTTCTTCATAGTCCCAAATGCTGTCAGAGGAAATGTGACCGTTGCTGTCTATCAACCCATCAGAAGTGTTTCCGCTCTCATAGGCTTGCTTTAAGAAGTCTACAAAGTTGAGCTTCCTGTCACCAAGTTCAAGGCTCATGTTGTATGGGGCAAAAACCTCATATTGCCATGAAATAATTCGCAAAGATTCTTTAGTTAGAACCTCGTCTACACCATCCCGATAAACAACCGTAACAATGTCGTGAATGTCAAAGGTTTCGTGTTCTTTCCCTTCAACAGTACGAACATCCACGATGTCAGCAGTAACAGTCTTTCTAGGTTTGCACAACTTAGCAAGCTGCTGTTCACCCCAGAATTTAAGCTGCTTCTGGTCGTATATATCAGAGTTTTGGAGATTGCCCTCATAGATTGTGTTGGTGTAAGAAAAGTTGTCCAGATAGCGTTTACCGCCGTTTACAGCAGCGATATTTAGATAGGATTCTCCCAAAGGATAAAGTCTTGTGATAATATCGTTGTCGTATTCGATAGTAAGGTTATTCAGATTCTTTCCTTTTCGGATTTCAAACCCATAGTCATTGTTCCACTTATTAGAATCATGTACGCTCAATGTTTGGTTGATGCTATCCCACACAAAAATACCGCCGTACAGCTCTCTAATGTGTTCGAGGTTGTACAGAACATCCTTCTGGTCGGTTTCAACATTAAACACGCCATAGTCCTGTGAAGCGTCAAATCCGTCTGCAATTACATCACAGAAAGCTAACCTCCACCCTGTTCCTTGCAAGATAGCCCAAATGTTATATCCTGCCGAACCTCTAGGGTATGGAACATTGTTATATGTTACGCCATTTACCACAAGCGGTTCTTTTGATTTTGGAAGGAGAACAACGGTCTGGTCATCTATTCCTTCTTGCTCTTTTGGAACATTGTATGCTTGCACATACTTCTTAGAAAGTTTGTTCCATGTTTCTTCTGCTGTTACTGTAACAGTTTCGTTCTCTATTGCAATAGAGTTTGGGGAAAGGCAACAGTATTTTCTTCCGTCAACAAGATATTCGTTTTCTGGGTCGCTAATGTCTTTCCACTTTTGGGACTTTGTATTCATCTGAAAGGTAAAGGTACTAGCCCCATTTGCTTCAATGCTAACGGTTGGTCGCTGCATCATGTTAATTCTGTTCTCTGGAATGCCGGGAGATTCAGAATCAAAGTATGCAATTCGTTCTCCATGCTTATTGTAAACAGTTACAGATTTTGTGAGTTCACGCAATTAAAACATCCTCCTTCCAGTTTAATAAAGAACTTGCTCTTGCCATACAGTAGAGATATAAGGCTCTGTGCTTTGAGATGCTTGCAGTACAATAGAACCTTGTGGAATTTTCACATATTCTCCCTTTAAGTTCTTTGTTGCCAG
>NFZJ01006756.1_pt1 | contig 12272 bp, 20 predicted proteins | sample 1095371 | NCBI WGS metagenome assembly NFZJ01 (sample SAMN05181837, study PRJNA323583) | gut metagenome | isolation source: feces | host: Rattus norvegicus | place: Malaysia | collected 2013
TGCACACAGAAAAGATTTAGATGATAGTACTATTATTGACTTGTATTTACAAGGTAAGTCCTCAACTGAAATAGCAAAACAGTTTGGGACTTCTCATAGAACAATCTTGTTAAGATTGAAAAAACATACTATAGAGAGAAGAACTCTATCAGAGTCACAATGGAATTTTAAGTCCAAAGAAATCCCTAAAGACTTTGGCAATAAAGAAGTCATGGAAAGATTATATTTGAAAGAGGGTCTTTCAAAGAAAGAGCTTGGTATTAGATATAATTGTGACCCTTGTGTTATTGATAGGGTTTTGAAGAACTTAGGTATTAAAATTAGGAATAATTCAGAAAGCAAGGTAGGTCTAATGACGGGAAATAATCATCCTAATTGGAAAGGTGGAATCTCTACACTATCTCAAAGAATTAGAGAATATTGTAGTGATAACTCTCTGAAAAAGGACATACTTTGCAGAGATGGCAATCAGTGTGTTATATGTGGTAGTAAAGATAACCTACATGTGCATCATTTGATTCCATTTAAATCTATTCTTGATAGAATTATTATACAAAATTATCCATTGTCACCAGTAGATGATGCGGATAAATTGTATGAGATTGCTATTAAGGACAGAGAGCTGAATAATCCTAATAATCTAATAACAGTGTGTTCTATGTGTCACCATAAAATACATGGTCAGTTGTAGGTGGACTATAAACCCCTTGAATTGCTGGAACCCTAAGTCATTAAGATATGGCAATCAGCAGCCAAGACCAATTTATTGGTAAGGTTCAACGACTATTCCTTTATGGAAGTACATCCAAGTGGATGGAAGCTGGGGGTACTCATTTATGAGTAATGATATAGTCTGAACTCATAGGAAACTATGAGAAGTTCACAAGAGAACTGCATAGAATTAACGACTCTATGTGAACATAATGTTACAAATATATCTTATTATGACCATACATACTTTAGTTCACTGTTTGGGGAGTTCTATTATCCTGATGGTACTAAGCCTCAATGGGAAGCAGTAGATTGTCTGCAAAGGCTGTTTATGAAGTTCTTCAATAAGTTGAGAACCAAGCAGATTCTTACATTCCCTGTAGAGACAATGGCTATGGTGTATGACCCTAAGACCAATGATATTATAGACAAGGGCTATAAAGACTTTACTGCTGAAATGTATGCAGAAGGTCATAGCTTCTTCACCTATATATCAGATAGTGCTGATAGTCTTGCATCATGTTGTAGATTGAGAAATGAGCTTGCAGAGAATACTTTCAATCCTACAAGCGGATTAACTGGGGTTATGACAGGGTCTTGTAATGTAATTACTCTTAACATTAATAGGATTATACAGGATTGGTGTAAATCTATAGGAGGTATTCCTAAGGTAGGTAATCAACATGATTCTCTTAAATTTTATTTAATAGATATATTAAATAGAGTATATAAGTATCATATTGCATTCAAGACAATGCTCTATGAACAAGAAGAGAAAGGTATGTTTGCAGCTTGTAATGGTGGCTATATACATATGAACAAGTTATACAGTACCATAGGTATTAATGGCTTAAATGAAGCTGCTAAGTTCTTAGGTCTTGAGGTATCTAACAACAAGGAATATATTGAGTTCTTACAATTGGTTCTTGGTACTATTAAGGAACAGAACAAGTTACACTCTATACATGATAGTAAGAGACCTTTCTTGTTTAATTCTGAGGTAGTCCCTGCTGAATCTCTTGGTGGTAAGAATTATAGATGGGACAAAAAGGACGGTTATATTGTTCCTGAAGATGAAAATCTTTACAACTCATATTTCTTTGATGCCCATGATAATACTTCAGTATTAGATAAGATGATTCTGCATGGAAGACAGACAGCACAGTATTGTGATGGGGGTTCAGCTTGTCATATCAATCTTGAAGACCATTTAAGTAAGGAGCAGTATCTCAAGCTGATAGACTTTGCCATAGCTAATGGAACCAACTACTTCACATTTAATATTCCTAATAGTAAGTGTGATGATTGTGGTTACATTACTAAGCATCCTATTACTGAATGCCCAAAGTGTCACAGTAAGAATATCACTCAATATACAAGAGTGATTGGTTATCTTAGACCTATCAAGTCATTTGGCAAAGACAGGCAGATTGAAGCAAGTAAAAGAGTTTATAGTAAAAATATTTAATAATATGGCAAAGAATGAAGTATTAGCAGCAACTGCTGCATTAATGACAAGTGAAGATTACAAAGATAGGTTTAAGGCTGAATATATACAGCTTAAAAACAGATATGAGGGACTAAAAAGAATGACTGATAATTGGGATAATGGTACTCTTAGTTTCACTCCTACCTGTCCGAGGGCTACATATAATTTTCAGTTGAGAGCTATGAAGGAGTACCTTGATATTCTTGAGGTAAGAGCTAAGATAGAAGGAATTAATTTAGAGTAGATATGCTAAAGTATGTAGATACAAAAGTAGTCTTTGCTGAAGTGCCAGATGAAGTAACTCTTGCTATCAACATATCTAATTGTCCTTGTCAATGTAAGGGCTGTCATAGCTCTTACTTGGCACAGGATATTGGTACTAAATTGACTTTCAATGAAGTGAGAAAGCTCATCAAGAAGAATAGTGGGATTAGCTGTATAGCTCTTATGGGAGGTGATGCAGAGCCAGATAAAGTAAATGCTTTGGCTTCTTTCATTATCAACCATTATAGTCCCATAAAGGTAGCTTGGTATAGTGGAAGGCAAGAGTTGAATAATAATATTGACCTGTGTAACTTTGATTATATAAAACTTGGACCTTATAAGGAAGAGTTTGGTCCACTTAACAGTAGGACTACTAATCAGAGATTTTATAAGGTTAGTAATGGAGAATTGATAAATATAACAAGTAAATTTTGGAAACATGAAACTGAAAATTAAAGTAAAAGTATTGACTGAGGGCTGTATGCCTGTGATTAATGAGAATGGTGATTGGGTTGACCTTAGGGCAGCAGAAGACATAGTATTAAAAGCCCCTCAAGCAGGTGTATTAAAGAGGAAGATTATTGATGGTGTAGAAATATCTCATAGAGATGTGTCATTTGATACTAAATTGTTTGGACTAGGTATTGCAATGGAACTTCCTAAAGGATTTGAAGCTCAAGTATTACCAAGAAGTAGTACTCCTAAATTAGGATTCTTTCAACCTAATTCAGAAGCTGTTATAGACAATGTTTATAATGGAAATAATGATGAATGGAAGTATTGGGCTACTGCACTAAGAGATACTACAATTCATAAAGGAGATAGAATCTGTCAATTTAGGATTCAACTTAGTCAGAAAGCTACTATGTGGCAGAAGATTAAATGGCTGCTAAGTTCAGGTATTGAACTTGTGGAAGTAGATGACTTGGGTAATGATAACAGAGGGGGAATTGGTACTTCTGGGGTCAAATAATAACTAAAAAAGAAAGCATGAAGCATGGTATTAGAAGTAATTGGTATTATACTTGCAGTAATCATTCTATCTATTATCATTAATGGTGTAGAAGATTACTGTAAGCAGAGTAAAAGGGTAAATATGTCTTTCAAAGAGGCTATGGATTTGGTAGAGTTGCCTGTGGTAACATTCTATAATGGAGATAAGAAACTTAACTTCTTATTGGACACTGGAAGTAATATCTCTCAAATCAACAGCTCCATTCTCCCTCTCCTTGACTATAAGGAGATAGAGGGAAAAGACATGAATGTGGTTGGAATTGAAGGTAATAAGGCAGTAAATACTGGGTTCTGTGAAATGACAATTACTTATAAAGGGCAAGAATTTATAGGTGATTTCTGTATTCATGATTTGGATGATGCCTTTGCTATTGTTAAGGAAGAGTCTGGTGTGCAGATTCATGGTATCCTTGGCAGCCTGTTCTTCCAAAAATATAAATATGTCTTTGACTTTGCCTCATTAATAGCATATAGTAAGAAATAAAAGAAATGATAGAAGGAATTATTTATTGTTATCACAGCCCATCTAACAAATATTACATAGGACAAACTATCCATGAGTCTAAAAGAAAGAGACAACATATACAGTTGTCTAACACTGGGGACAATGCTTACTTTCATAAAGCCATTAGAAAACATGGTTTTGAGAACTTTAAGTACTCAGTATTATTTCACTTTAGTTCCCTTAATAAAGATAGAGTAAAAGTAGTATTAAATGCTTTAGAAATCTATTACATAAACAAGTACAGGAGAGAAGGTAAGACTTTATATAATACTTGTCAAGGAGGGAGAGGCGGTGGAAATATGACTGGGAAGCATTTTTCTGAAGAGTCTAAAGAAAAGATGAGGAAATCTCATCTTGGACATAAACAATCTAATGAAACTATCAGAAAAAGAGTCCTTTCTTTGAAAGGCAAAAGGAAGCTATCCAAAGAAGATTTGATGAAGTTGGAGTTGGGCAAGAAGAAAAACCTCAGACCTGTTCTGCAAATCAATCAAAATGGTAAAGTAGTTAGAGAGTGGAATTGTGCATACAATATTAATACCTTTAATCATAATACTATAGCAGCATATCTTAAAAGGTATGGAGGAGAGTGTAATTATAAAGGTTATACTTGGAGATATAAGAAATAATGGAAGATATTATAAAACTTAGGTCCAGATATGAAGCTGAGAACTATCTCAAGAAAATGCCTAAACCTGATGGTTCTGAATCAAAAACTTATGTACTCAAGACTGATATACCTACATTAAGAGTAGGTGAAGTTCAAGGAGGAAATAAGTTTATTGACCCATCAGGAGGTCCAATGATTGTGGTAGGTTATGAGCTTGAAGAGGCCAAGGCAGTTGTCAAGTCTATAGACTTTGTTGAAGGTTATGGATGGACTATAACATTTGAATAATGATATATTTTGTTAGTAATCAGAGAGAACTATTTGAGTTTCCAAATGCTAAGTATAAGTGTATCTCCATGGAAGAGTCTCTTAAAATATTAGAGCCTCTTCGAGTAGTAGGTTTAGATACTGAAACTACAGGTACAGAGATATGGCAAGGTAAATTGCTTACTCTTCAGCTTGGTAATAAGGAAAATCAAGTTGTAATAGACTGTATGACTATTGATGTCAAACAGTATAAAGATTATCTTGAAAGTGACAGATTATTCATCATTCATAATGCAAAGTTTGATTTAAGATGGCTGTATAAGGAACATATTGTAGTCAGAAATGTCTATGATACTTATTTAGCTGAAAAGATTCTATTTCTTGGATTTCCACCTGGCATTGTATCTTTGTCCTTGCAGGCTTGTTGTGATAGGTATTTACATATCTATCTTGACAAGACTGTCAGAGGACAGATACATGCAGGTATGACAGAAGAAGTTATAGTTTATGCAGCAAATGATGTTGTGCATCTTGAGGATATTATGAACTTACAGCTTGTTACTATCAATGCAAGAGGTCAGAAAGTGGCACTTGACATTGAGAATGAGTTTGTAAGAGTCCTTGCATATATTGAATATTGTGGCATTAAACTTGACCCTGTTAGATGGAAAGCTAAGATGGCTAAAGATGCAGAGAGGTTAAAGATTGCTGAGCAAAAACTTAATGATTGGGTAGTAGATTATGTAATGAAAAAGGGTGACCCTTCTCTTATTGCAAGAAACTATGATACTCACAAGAAAGGTAAGCCAGCCAAACTTGCAGATAATGTGTATGTAGTAATACCACAACCCTCATTATTCTCTGAGTTTGATACTGGACCTCAATGTATTATTAACTGGAATAGTTCCAAGCAGGTAATCAAATTGTTTGAAGAACTTGGGTTTGACCTATTAGTCAAAGACAAGAAAACAGGCAAAATGAAAAAGTCTGTGGAGTCTAAGTTTATAGAATTGCAAGCAAGTAAGAGCAGTATTGTTCCTTTATACTTGGAATATTCAGCAGCTTTCAAGGTAGTAACATCTTTTGGTCAAAACTTCCTTGATGCCATTAATCCTGTTACACAAAGAATCCATCCAACATTCAATCAAATGATGGATACAGGTAGGTTATCTTGTGGCTCAGGAGGAAAAGGTAAAGGAGGCAAGACTAAAGATGATGATGTTGCAGAGGAGGCAGATGAGAATAAAGACACTTCTATACAGGCAAATGACAAGAGTGTTAATGTTCAACAACTACCAGCCACAGAAGAAACAAGAGCAGCATTTGTGCCTGAAAAGGGACATTTGTTAGTAGATTGTGATTATGGAGACCAAGAGGGACATGTATTCACTGAACTGTCTAATGATAAGGAGTGGATTGCATTCTACAATGACCCTAACCAAAGAGATGGACACTCCTTTGTAGCCAAGATGTGTTTCCCTAAAGACCTTGATGGGGTTGCAGAGAAAGATGTCAAGAAGGTAAGAAAAGACCTTAGGGATTTGGCTAAGAAGGCAAGGTTCTGTTTCAATTATAATGGTCAGGCTCCTACAATGGCAACTAATTGTAATATTCCTGTGGACTTTGCAACTGAGATTTATAACAACTATTTCAAGAGATTCAATGGTATAGCAAGCTATTTCAAGGTACAAAAGAGAGACATGTGGAATAGAGGCTATATCCTAATCTCAAAGATAACTGGATTAAGGGCATATATCTATGACTATCCTATACTGAAAGGTATTGAAAGGAGAAAGAATGGTATGGAAGATTTCTGGGATATATATAAAGCTGCAAGAGATAGTGGCAGAGTAATATCTGAAATTCCACCATCTGTCATGCAAGAAATTGCAAAGAAGTTTGCCCAAGGTGTTCCTATTGAAGAAGTGGCTGTTAGGTATTCATATAAGGTTAAAAAGGCAGGTAAGGTGGAAGAAAGATTCATTGATATTAACAGGGAAACTGTATATGTGTCAGTGATGAAATACTTATGGAAGAGGAAGAGTGCTTCTGATAACCAGTCATGCAACTATCCCTCACAAGGCACTGCTGCTGCAATGACTAAGATAGCAGGTATTAGATACTTTAATCACTTAGTTAATGATGGGCTTATATTCAAAGTTCTCATTCCTAATGATGTGCATGATGAGTATTTGATAGAGCCACCTGAAGAAATTGCAGAGCAGGAAGCTAAGAAATTAAGTGAGTGTATGGAGTATGCGGCTAATATCTTTTGTAAAAAAGTATCCATTAAGGCAGTTCCTGAACTGGCATCCTGCTGGGTACATTGAAAAGAAAAATAATATGGAACAGAGAGTTGATAATGTTAATCATCCTCCACATTATACATGGCTTAAAGATAAGTGTGGAATTGAGGTGATTGATATAGTAAGACACATGGATTTTTGCTTAGGTAATGCCATTAAGTATATACTTAGGGCAGGGCATAAGCAGGATGCAAGCCTTACAGATAATCAGAAGGAAATTGAGGATTTGAAGAAGGCTATATGGTATATCAAAGACAGGATAAAACAATTAGGTGGTGAAGTATGACATTTATAATTCATTTCAAAGATGGACATAGGGAAACCTATAATAATAGGTATGATGAGGATGTAGAGCATGAAAGAGATGCAGCATGGGATGATGTCTATGCTGCATTTCCTGATGCTGACTATATAGAAGAATTTTAATATGACTCTAGATGAATATTTATTGATAAGGTTTAATAAAAGTAATCATCCTAAGTACAGAAAGTATGCAATAGAGTGGATAAATAATCTTACTACAGAGCAACTATCTTACTTTAGAAAGGAAATGATTAAATCAATTATAATATGAAAATACTAGATGAGTGGAATTAAGATTAGTGTTAAAACAAAGGCTGAAGAGACTTTGAAACTATCTAACCACCTAAGGTCATTTCTTTTTGAACAGGAGTATGGTGAATTGAGTAACTGTACTTCTGCTCAGAAGAAAATCCTTAGGGATGCTTTGTTAGTTTTGAACTCTGTAGTCAGTAAAAGTAAGTAATATGACAGAAAAGCAACTAAGATGGCAGAAAAGGAATAGAATGCTCTTTAGGTTAAAAGGTATTACAGGCTTTTCCTTTGAAGAGGGAGTGCTTACACCTCTTGAAATGAATGAACTGAATACTGCCCTTAGCATCATTAGAAAAATAATCCGAGATTCAACAGAGTCAAGTATTGAATTAGGATTTAATGCCAAGAAGAGGTGCTTTTGTGGGGAACCTGTTGTGGAAGGCAGTGAATATTGTAAAGAACATAAAGAATACATGGAGGAAAGACAATGCCAAAGATAATTTTATGTAGAGGTATTCAAGGTAGTGGTAAGACTACATGGGCTAAACAATGGGTACTTAAAGACCCAGAACATAGAGTAAGGTTCAATAATGATGACATCAGAAATATGTTAGGTAGGTATTGGGTTCCCAGCAGAGAGGATTTAGTAAAAAGCTTGAGAAGTGTTTTCTTGCTAAATTCTATGTCTTATGGTTTTGATATTGTTATTGACAATATGAATCTCAATCCCAAGGAATTGGAGTACTATAATGGAGTGCTTGATGGTTGGAATAATCCAAAGGGAGCAGTGCTTGATGTAGTAAGACCAAAGTACAGCCTTGAATTTAAGGACTTCTTTATACCTCTTCAAGAGTGTATAGAGAGGGACTCAAAGAGACCTAATCCTATAGGAGAAGAAGTCATAAGGAAGACTTATGAGAAGTATAAAGATATTCTTGAATGTACAGTATGAGACAATATATATCAAGAGAGTTCATAAAGATAGTAGAGTTTAATGGTTTCCATTATAACAGACATAGTGGAGACCATGCTATCTATGTGAATGATAAGGGAAGGCATATCAGCATACCTAAGAATCTTGAATGTGTAATTGCTCGAAGACTGATTAAAGAGAATAACTTGATAACAGACATTAAAAGGAGAAAAAAAAATAATGGACAATTGTAATTATCCTATGGGTGCAGATACTAAAGATGCACCCTGGAATCAAACTGATAATCCTGAAAGGGAAATTGAGGTCACAGTAAGTATCACCCTTAGTAAAACTGTAAAGGTTAGAGTATCTGACTATGAGATTACTGACTCTGGAAAGGATGAAGATGGTGAGTATTCTGAGGATATAGACTACTCAAACTGTGACCTTAAAGGTGCAGTTGAAGAGCAGATTGTATTACCTCAAAGTGCTCATATGTATGTTAAGAGCAATCCAAAAGTACATGAAGATTTAAGTAATTGGTGTGTTGATGATTTTGAAGTAAATTTGGAGGAGTAGTTATGGAAAGATTAGTTGTAATGGACTTCTCTGATAGTAGTGTAAGTGTATATACTAATCCTGAAGATAAGGATACTGAAGCACTATTAAGAGAGTATGGACATAACATTGATGAATGTAGTGTTATGTTCTGTGAGAGTGTAACTATAAATTTAAAATAATGAAAGTATTAAAGATTTATTCGAGAACTTGTGGACCCTGTAAAGTACTGGAGAGTAATCTTCAACTTGCGGGTATTCCCCATGAAAGTATAGATGTTCAATCTATACAAGGTGAAGATATTATAGCCAAGTATGAGGTAAGAACAGTACCTACTCTTATCTTAGTAGATGATGAGGGAAATGTTGTAAAAAGACATAGTGGTCTGTTAGGTATTCAAGAGTTAAAAGAGTTCTGCAATGAAACTAATTAAGCCAAGTTTTGAAATATGGAATCAGCCTGCTGGTCTTGAAGGAGTTTATAAACAGATTGAGAAAGTGGGCAGAGTATGTTATAAATCTGAGGATAAGATAACAGAAGGTTCTGCTAAGCCATTTGTAGATAGAATGATTAAGTCTGGTCATGGTGCTATGTTGGAACATGGAACTGTGTATTTGGAATTTCATGTTAAAGACCCATCTGAGGTAGGAGAAGAAGAGTATCATAGTCAGCAAAGTGAACTAAATAAGCTTATAAGTAGGTATGCTAATAATAAATACTCTATAATAAAAGTAAATCATTATTATGATACTGTCTTCATAACTACTAATTACAGGGTATTAATAGAGAATAATTGGCTCAAAGACTTAAAGTATATCTGTGAACCTACAGTGTTCCATGAGAAGAGAGTTACTGTACACTTTGTATGTGATAGGGGGGTATCCCATGAATTTGTAAGGCATAGAGTAATGTCTTTTGCTCAGGAAAGTACAAGGTATTGTAACTACTCCAAGGATAAGTTTGGTAATGAAATTACCTTCATTATTCCTTGTTGGTTAGATATACCAGAAGGAAGAGCATATTGGCATGATGGAATAAATTATAGAGTTGGGGCTACAGAGGAGAATCCATTTGGAGAATCTGTGAACTTCAAGGCTTGGGTAAATAAAAAGAGTAATTATGTAGAAGTATGTGATTACATTCAAGCATTAGATAGTGCTGAGAAGGCATATTTTAGGTTGATGGATAAATGGGAAAATAGAGTTGCTGATATAAGATATACTACAGGATTTAAAGGTAATCCATGGACACCTCAGCAAGCAAGAGCTGTTTTACCAAACTCCTTAAAGACAGAATTGGTTGTAACTGGATTTGTATCTGATTGGAGGCATTTCTTCAGGTTGAGAACCTCTGTACTTGCTGAAACTGGCAAACCTCATCCAGATGCTTCTGCTTTAGCAGACCCTCTCTATGAGGAATTTATGGACAGGGGATATATGGAATCACTTGTTTGATGTAAATATTTTATAAAACTGCTTCCATATATGAAGATTATTTTGTATATTTGCATTATAAATCTAAAATATATGGAAGCAATTAAAAATAACTTTGTGGTTTACAAGCACACTTCCCCAAGTGGTAAAGTCTATATTGGGATAACTTGTCAAGGAGTTCAGTATAGATGGGGAAAGTTAGGTGGTAAATACCTTGAAACACTAGATAATGGCAGGCTCAAACATCCTTATTTTGCTCAGGCTATATTAAAATATGGCTGGAAAAATATGAAACATGAGGTTCTCCATGAGAACTTAAGTAAGGAGGAGGCTTGTCAATTAGAACAGAAGTATATTTCTGAATATAAGAGTAAAGGTATTTGTTACAATCTTACTGATGGTGGAGAAGGAGTTTGGGGCTACAAATTTACAGAAGAGCAAGTAGAGAAGTTAAGAAATTCCCATAGAGGTAAAAAGCAAAGTGCTGAAACTATAGCTAAAAGAGTAGCAAAGAATACTGGTAAAAGAAGGACAGATGAACAGAAGGCTAAAACTAGTAAATCTGTTTGTCAGTTTGACTTAGAAGGTAAACTAGTAGCTACCTATTTTGGAGCTAGAGAAGCATCAAGATGTACAGGTATAAGTAGTGCTCATATAACTGATTGTTGTAACCACAAGCCTAACAGAAAAACTGCTGGAGGTTTCAAGTGGGAATGGCAATGAGCAAGAGGTACTACAGGTGCTCCACATCCTCAGGCTAAGGAATTAGCAGAACCTTTGATGAAGGAATTTATTGCAAGAAAATATATTAATAACTAAAAAAAAAGATTATGGCTATTGAGCATATAAATCAGTTAAAACAAGGTTCCATTATTAGTGAGAGTTCTCACTATATTGTGAACAGAGTATCAGGTTCTAATGCTTGTCTTACTCATTTTGAAAGTGGTGAAGAGGTTCAGATTGGTATGAGCTATTTGAAGAACTATACTGATTCTGCTGACTTGTTTGAGACTACAGTAAAAGTAACTAAGGAAGATAAGAAGGATGGTACTCTTGGTATTAGAAGCATCTGGGAGAACATCCACTCTGGTCAGGTATTTACTGTATGCTTTAAGAAGCAGGATAAGCCTAAGAGTAAGAAGAAGCTCAATGAGGAGATTGACTATCTTGTAGACCAGTTCTCTAAGGATATTGATAAGGTTAAAGCAAATAAGAAGGGAGTAGCTGAAAGGGCTAAGCAACTCATTACTGAACTTATCAAAGAGCCTATCTTACCCTATGAAGAAGGTGAAGATAGAGTCCTTAGAGGCTATAAGATTCAATTTGAGTCAAGAGATGGTAGATATAATTGCATTGATATGGATATACAACAAACAGATAAAGAGTCTGGAGTTAGACCTGTCAATATCAACACCATTAAATATTTAATCTTTGGTGGTGTCAAGTATGTAGTTGAATAATTCTTGTAAGGGGGAATAAGTTAAATACTTGTTCTCCCTTTAGCTTTTTGAATAAAAGCTTGTATATTACAATTAAATTCCTTACCTTTGCACAAATAATATTTTAAATTATATGAGTTGTTTAATTATAACACCAGAAATTAGAGAATTAGCTAAGAAGTTTCCTAATGAAACAGAGCAATCAATA